>Ga0315904_10000107_pt1 | contig 130935 bp, 89 predicted proteins | sample LakEriMetagenome_6_FD_203529 | JGI IMG/M metagenome (GOLD analysis project Ga0315904, IMG submission 203529) | Freshwater fungal communities from buoy surface, Lake Erie, Ohio, United States - Buoy 12 MA120 | ecosystem: Environmental > Aquatic > Freshwater > Lake | place: USA: Lake Erie, Ohio...
CCCAAACAGCCTTACGCGCGGTCTTCCCCTTCACCCCCCCCGCCCCCTACTCCCCCAGCCAAAGCCCTGGGGGCGAGGGGGAGCCAAGCGGTTTGGAGGTTTTCCGTAGGGTGGGTGAAGCGGGCTTTGCCGCGCAACCCACCATCGAGCATGGGAAATCGCCTGACACCTTTTTGATCTCCGCGAGATCCGCTACCTTTGCGTCTTTGCGTTCCTTTCTTCCAACAGCCGGTAACTCTGCGCGAGATCTACTTACCCAAACAGCCTTACGCGCGGTCTTCCCCCTCACCCCCCCCGCCCCCTACTCCCCCGGCCAAAGCCCTGGGGGCGAGGGGGAGCCAAGCGGTTTGGAGGTTTTCCGTAGGGTGGGTGAAGCGGGCTTTGCCGCGCAACCCACCATCGATGGTTAGATTTCCAAGAACCCTGAGTACGCCTTGACCGACTCGCAGGTCGCTCCGATAATCGACCCCTCATGTTGCAAAAGCCCGGATCCTGCGGGCAAAGCCCTTCTCCACACCGGACTTCACCTACAAGCCCCCACTGAGTACCACTCGATGAAAATCCACGAGTATCAAGCGAAAGAGCTGTTTCGCGCCTTCCAGGTCCCCATTCTTCAGGGACATGTTGCCAAGACTCCCGAGGAGGCTCAGGCAGCATTCGACCAGCTCGGCGGATCGCTTGCGGTGATCAAAGCCCAGGTCCATGCCGGTGGCCGAGGCAAGGGAACCTTTATAGAAGTTCCAGCCCAGCGTGGGGTTCAATTGGTTCGCAGCGGCAAAGAAGCCGCCGAAGCGGCCAAGAACATGATCGGCAATCGTCTCGTAACGATCCAGACCGGTCCTTCGGGCTCACCGGTCCATCAAGTGTTCCTTGAACAAGGCTGCCAAATCGCCCGAGAGCTTTACGCTGCGGTGGTCCTGGACCGAGCGGCCATGAAGCCTCTGTTGATGGTCAGCAGCGAAGGTGGAGTCGACATTGAGAAGGTTGCCGAAGAGACCCCCGAAAAGATCCTTCGAGAACACTTTGATCCGGCTCACGGTCTGATGCCCTTCCAAGTCCGCAAGCTGTGCAAGAAACTGAACATCTCAGGCCCAGCGGCCAAAAACGCAGACATTTTCTTCAGGAAACTTTGCGACTTCTTTGTCAAACTCGATTGCTCGATGGCCGAGATCAACCCGCTGGTGATCACCAAAGACGATAAGATGATCGCCCTCGATGGGAAAATCACCTTCGATGACAACGCGCTGTATCGCCATCCTGACATCAAGGAACTGCGCGACGTGGCCGAGGAAGAACCGGCAGAACTCAGAGCCTCCAATAGCGGCCTGAGCTTCGTCAAACTCGAAGGCAACATCGGTTGCTTGGTCAATGGTGCAGGACTCGCCATGGCCACCATGGACATCATCAAGTACCACGGCGGGGCTCCCGCAAATTTCCTCGACGTCGGCGGAGGGGCCAACACCCAACAAGTCACCGAAGCGTTCCGGATCATTCTCTCGGATGCGAATGTCGAAGCCATCCTCGTAAACATCTTCGGCGGAATCGCGCGATGCACGACCATCGCACAAGCCATTATCGATGCGTCCAAGGAAGTAGGGTTCAAGGTTCCTTTGGTCGTTCGACTCGAAGGCACCGAAGTCGAAGAAGGTAAAAAGATGCTCCGCGAGAGCGGGCTTGCCATCATCTCGGCAGACGATCTGACCGATGCAGCCAAGAAGGTCGTCGCCTCCGTCGGCAAATAAAACCCACCCGAAATCAAAATCCAAGCAATCAGCGAAATAGACACTCATGAGCATTCTTGTCAACAAAAATACCCGGGTTATCTGCCAAGGAATCACCGGCAAATCGGGAGCCTTTCATACCAAAGGCTGCAAAGAGTACGGGACCAAAATGGTCGGTGGGGTCACCCCCGGCAAGTCCGGTGAGACCGTCGAAGGATTGCCAGTCTTCGATACCGTCGAAGAAGCCGTCCTGCAGACCGGTGCCAACGCTACGATGATTTTTGTTCCACCTCCATTTACCGCCGATGCGATCCTCGAAGCCGTCGATGCAGGCATCGAAGTCATCTGCGCGATCACCGAAGGGGTGCCCGTTTTGGACATGGTCCACGTCTATGCTGCCGTCAAACGGAGCAAGTCCGTGTTGATCGGACCAAACTGCCCCGGGGTCATCACTCCAGGCGAATGCAAAATCGGCATTATGCCCGGATACATCCACCAACCAGGCAAAGTCGGTATCATGTCCCGAAGCGGTACGCTGACCTACGAAGCCGTCTGGCAAACCAGCAACCTCAAGCTCGGACAATCAAGCTGCATCGGTCTCGGAGGCGACCCCATCGTCGGGACCTCTTACATCGAATTGTTCGAACGCTTCGAAAAAGATCCCCAAACCGAAGTCATTTTGATGATCGGTGAAATCGGAGGGGATGCCGAAGAAAAAGCCGCCGAGTACGTCAAAGCCCATGTCACCAAACCTGTCGCTGCTTTCATCGCCGGACGAACCGCGCCCCCAGGCAAACGGATGGGACACGCCGGAGCGATCATCACCGGCGGCAAAGGTACCGCAGCCGAGAAAGTCAAAGCTCTCGAAGCAGCCGGGATCGTCGTCGCACCCTCACCGGCCGATATGGGTGCTGCCGTTGCCGAAGCTTTACGCCGCAAGAAATAAAACCCTCGAATCCAAAGCCAAATCATGACCTACTCACAAGATCGGTTTCGTCGGCAAATCGCCTTTAAACCGGTCGGTGAGGATGGCCAACGCATGCTCTCGGATGCACGCGTCGCTGTGATCGGTCTCGGCGCCCTAGGTTCCACCATCGCCGAACGCCTCGTCCGTTGCGGCGTCGGAACCCTACGGTTAATCGATCGCGATTGGGTCGAACTCGATAACTTGCCGCGCCAAGCCCTCTACACCCTCCACGATGCGGAATACCACGCAACCAAATCGATGGCAGCAGCCGGACATCTCTCGGCGATCGATCCGACCACCCACCTCGATCCCATCGTGGCCGATGTGACCCACAAGAACATTCGCCAACTGCTCGAAGGGATCGATATCGTCCTCGACGGTACCGATAACTTTGAAGTCCGCTACCTGATCAACGACGCGTGTGTCGCACTCGGATTGCCATGGGTCCATGGCGGGATTGTCGGTGCGGCCGGACAAGCCATGCTGATCGAACCCGAGCACACCGCATGCTTCCGTTGCTTGCTGCCTGAAACTCCTGATCCGAATACCGCCGGTTCGTGCGATACCGTCGGAGTATTAGGACCGGCCGTCGGCGTAATCGCCAGTTGGCAAGCCCTCCTGGCGGTCCAATGGATCATCGAGCGAAAAGACTCCGATGCCTCTTCTCGCCCAAGCGTGCTTAGCGTCTTTGACCTCTGGCACGGGGATGTCCGCAAGATCCAACTCAAAAAAGTCCCCGATTGCCCCTGTTGCGGTCGCAAGGAGTTCCCGTTCCTCGACGGTCATCACAGCACCGACGTGCAGGTCATGTGTGGAAAAAACGCCGTACAGGTCCAAGTCCCAAGCGGTACAAGAATCCATTTGGCGGAATTGGCCCAAAGACTTCGCCCCCACGGCGAGGTGGTCGAGACCCCATTTCTGGTTCGATTTTCCCAAGGGGGCAGCACGCTGAGTGTCTTCGCCGACGGTCGAGCCATGGTGCATGGAACCGAAGATCCGGTTCAAGCTCGGAAAATTTATCAACGTTGGGTCGGCAGTTAGCAATATTTTTGCTATGCTAATGGCAGGAAACGGCGCACTAAGGCTTTTTACAACGTCGCTCTCCCCTTTCTTACCCTGACCCAACGAGCCGACCATGAGGTATGCATTCCGACTTGCCGAACTGCTGGGACATACTCCAGACCGCAAGAAACGCCCTGGGACGATCAAATCGATCGTCGAATACACTGGGCTCGATCGCCATCAGGTCGCCGCCTTGCTCAAGAACGAGGCCAAGTACATTCCGCTCGAGGCATTGTCGCGGTTGTGCGATTATTTGATCGAGCACGGGCATGCCCGTGCCGACGAGCTGCCTGGGGCTTTGTTTGCCGTGACCCCAGAAAACTTCTGGGAATTGCTGGCACGGCGATCCCGTTTGGAACTTTGCGTCGGGGTGCGTAAGCCCCCGGAGGACGACAGTGCCGACACCGCATGGATTGTCGCCTCGGACAATGTGCTCGCAGGCGAAGTGCTCAATGGGGTATCGACCTTGGGTGGGACGGCCAAGGCGATGAAAAGGGTTTCGGGCAAGGACATTCCCCACATCGAGCATCTCCGACAGACGTTGGTTTGGAGCCCCGGGACGATGGCCGTCGAACAGGTCCACGCAAGATCTCGCGACGTGTACGAAGAGTTTGGAGAGATCGCAGGTGACAAGGCTCTGGTCTGCCTAGGAAGTGTGAAAAGCAACCCCACAGTCGAATTGGTCTTGGGCGAAGCCTTCGGTTGCGAGCCGTTTGTATCGCAGGACAATGTCGCCAAGGCGACCGATCGATCGCTTCCCTTTTTCTTGCGATTTCGGGACCGAGATCCTCATCCACCCGCCTGTTCGGCCGGTTTGCAACTGAGCAAAACGCAGAAGGTATCTGAACCTGGGTTGTACTACGAGCAGGCCGACGGAACTTGGGCGTTCGCTGGCGGGGCTACGGCCGGTAAAGACGCGGCGTTGGTCTTTTACATTTTCCGCGAATCGCTGGGCCGTTTGGATATGGTATTGAGCGGATTTTCGGGTCGAGCGACCCGTCTTTTGGCCAGGACGCTCGCCCACCGCGCCGAGGACTTCTGGCCGCCGGTTTTCCATCAAGATTATCTCCAAGTGGGTGCTTACATCGTGACCTATGAGCCCTCCGATGCGGTGGATGAATCGAGCGACATTCTTTCGACCGATTTGATGGCCAACGCCACGGTGATTCCGTTGCCTGTCGAAGCCCTCGCGCGTCGATTGGGCAAGGCCAATGCTTAAGCTCTTCCCATGCATCGAGTTCTGTTTTGGATAACTCAAATTCTCCGATGGATCCCTCATTGGCCACGGTCGACCTCAGCGTAGAGCTCGGTCGACTGAAGTTAAAAAATCCTGTGATGGTCGCATCGGGCACCTTTGGTTACGCCAAAGAGATGGCCGACATCGTGGACCTGCGTGCTTTAGGAGGTATCCTACCGAAGACGATCACCAGAGACGCTCGGCCAGGCAACAAGCCATGGCGGACCGTCGAGGTCTCGGCCGGACTGCTCAATGCGATTGGATTGGACAATGACGGTATCGATTACTTCATCGAGAACCATTGGCCTTATCTGAAATCGACCGCCGCACCGATCGTCGTGAGTGTGGCGGGTAAATCCCATGAGGACTTTATCTATCTTGCTCAACGCTTGGCCCCATTAGGGCTCTTTGCGCTCGAGCTCAATGTCTCATGCCCGAACGTAAGCGGGGGGATCGATTTCGGTACCGATCCACAAGCCTGCTTCAGAGTCGTCTCGGGGGTTCGAGGGGTGATCGATTGCCCTTTACTGACTAAGCTTACCCCTAATGTCACAAGCATCGCACAGATCGCCAAGGCTGCCTATGAAGCCGGCACCGATGCGGTCACCTGCATCAACACGGTTCTAGGCATGTCGATCGACTGGCGGCGACAAAAGCCCCTGCTGGCCAACAATGTTGGGGGCATGAGCGGACCGGCGATCAAGCCTATCGCACTGCGATGCGTCCACCAAGTCGCGTCGAATGTTCCAGTGCCGATCGTTGGAGTCGGCGGCATAGCCACCATCGATGACGCAATGGAGTTTTTCGTCGCGGGTGCTTCGGCAATCCAAATCGGGACGGCCAACTACTACGACCCGATGGTCAGCACCCGCATCATCGAACAACTTCCCCAAGCGATCAGCGAATTGGGCTTGAACCGACTGCGCGATTGCATCGGATCCCTGAAAATCAACCCACCGAGTCCATCCACACCAGAGCTCAAGCGTTCCTGAATTCGAGTCCCCGTTTTTTTCGTAGGTTTCCATGAGAGTTTTGAGCGGTATTCAACCCACCGGGCGTTTCCACTGGGGCAACTATTTCGGTGCGATCAAGCAATACATCGAATTGCAGCACGAACACGACGGCTATTACTTCATCGCCGACCTACATGCGCTGACAACCATCCGGGATCCGAGTCTTTTGCGGTCGAACGTTCGAGATGCCGCATTGGATTTGTTGGCTCTAGGACTCGATCCGAGCAAAGCGACACTGTTCGTGCAATCGCACATTCCTGAGGTCTCCGAACTCTATTGGATCCTCATGACCGGTGCGCCGCTGGGGCTCCTCGAGCGATGCGTTGCGTTCAAAGACAAAGAGGCCCGCGGAATCAAAGCCGATGCCGGCCTGTTTACCTATCCAGTCCTGATGGCCGCCGATATCTTGGCATACGACTCCCAATGCGTACCGGTCGGCGAGGATCAAAACCAGCACATCGAGGTGTGCCGCGATCTGGCCAGGAGTTTCAACGCGCAATACGGCGATACCTTCGTCATGCCGACGGCTCGGATCGTCAAGGACACGGCCAAGGTCCCTGGGACCGACGGTCAGAAGATGAGCAAGAGCTACGACAACACGTTGGGGTTGTTCGAGGACGCTAAAGAACTGCGAAAAAAGATCATGCGAATCAGTACCGATTCGCGACCGATGGAGGACCCCAAAGATCCTGATACCGACCATCTCTACCAGTTGTATTCGCTTTTCGCGACCGATGAGCAACGCCAGGAAGTGCGAGCGATTTACGAGCGTGGTGGTTTTGGATACGGCGATATCAAAAAGCGGCTCGCTGATGCCGCTGATGGATTCCTCAACCCGCTCCGAGCACGTCGTGCAGAACTCGCAAGCGATGATGCTTACGTGGCCAAAGCGCTTCAGGACGGAGCCCTGAGAGCCAGAAACGTTGCTCGTGAGGTTTTGTCTCGCGTCCAAAAAGCTTGCGGGCTCACCTAGGCGCCTCTCACCTAGATCCGGCTGCTCACACCTCACGCCTCACTTCCGCTCCATCCAACCGCTTGGCCCCCCTTCTCCACCGGGGCTTTGGCCGGGGGAGTAAGGGGCGGGGGGGTTGAGGGGGCCGACCGAATCCTGATGCTTCTCTCGGAGGATCCATCAAAGCTCCGTGCCCTCTGTGCCTCTGTGTTTCAAAGAGATTGCGTCGGTAATCTTTGACGTACGGGAATCGCCCTAAAGAGGGGCTATTTCAATTGCTGCAGGACTTGGCCGTTATCCAATTGCCAGATCCATAGCACACCGTCTTGGCCCCCTGCCATGGCAACGATTTGACCCTTGCCCGTGACGAGCGAGCAGTAAACCGCTTCGGCAGGACCGCCTATGGCCCGCACCTGCCCCCCGTTGCTCACATCGTGAACACGGACCTGTTTGTCGGCTGAGGATGAGACGACTTGGTTGGTCCGCCCCACAAAGGACAACGCTGTGACTTCTTTTCCGAAGCCTGGAATGGTTCGAGTCGCAGACCCTGTCTCGACATCCCAAACCTTGATCGTATTGTCCGCCGAAGCGCTAGCAATCCAATGGCTATCGTCATGCCAAGCGAGACCAAGGACATGGTGCGTATGGCCCTCAAAAGTCCTCGTGGGTGCTTCGGCATCGACGCGATGGAGACGCAACAACTTATCGGCCGCTCCGGTCGCTACCGTCAAACCATCGGGAGAGAGCTTGGCGACCAAAATCGAATCGCTGTGAACTTGCCCCCAATCTTTGACCACCGCACCATCTGCAATTCGTATCATCTTCAACTCACCAAAGCGGCTCGGTGCTCCGCTCCCGACGACCAAATGTTGGCCATCGAGACTCCAGTCCATCGCCGTGACCCGATCGCTAAAGGGGGAATCATTAATATCGCCGATGGTCCTTTCCAAGATCCATCGATTACCCCAGTCCCAGGTAAGGGCTCTGCCATCATCGACGTTTTCGCAGATCCAGCCGTTGGCCGTTGCGATCAAACTGTTGATATTGGCCACGCCGCCGACCAAGACGGTTTGCTGAAGACCTTTGTCTCCACGGAGAATCGACACCGATCCGTCATTGCGTGCGGTGACAATGCTCCGATGGTCCGCGGTGAACGTACCTCGGACCACAGGCAAAGGGACCGCAGCGGCTTGCACCTGGGTCAAGCCCTGCTCCATCTGAGGGGTCTTTTGTTTCTCTTGTTCAAGCGTGGCTTGGAACTGCGCCAACGTCGCAGTGGCTTTCTCAATCGCTTGGGCTGCTGTCGCGATCGTCTTATCCATCGTCGTCAATTTGGTTTCCACTTCGGTTTTTGCTTTGGTGGCCGCAAGCTGCGTTTGTTTCTTCGCCTCGACATCTTTTCCTGCTGCCTCCATCTTCTTCATCGCTTCTTCGACGGCTGCTTTCGCGGCGAGCATGGCCGCTTCGCTGTCTGCGACCGCCTTGGTCTGAGCATCGAGTTCAGCCTGTTTCTTGCCTAGTTCTTCCATGATCTGCGTGCGCGATGTTTGCAGTTTTCCATGCGCTTCGGTTTCGGCTTGTTTGGCCTTCTCGAGTTCGGGGACCTTAGCCGTCGCTCGATCGATCCTGGACTTGTGTCTGGCCAAGGCCAATTCCGCTTGCTCGATCCTGCCCCGACCTAACGAGTCGACTTTCTGCTCCCATAGCATCGCCCCGTCCGCAGACTTCCAAGTTTTGATCAAGCCGTCGGCACCGATGGTTGCAAACTTACTCGAATCTCCGGCTGCAATGACATGATGAATGGCCGCTCCATGCCCGATGGTTCGCAAGACAGCTCCATCGGTTCCCTGGACTACCCTGACGTTTCCATCGCCAGAAGCTACCAGGATTCGCGATACGCCGGCTTCCTCGTAGCGAGCCAAGCCAACGACATCGGCGATATCCCCAAGACGCTCGACTTTCTGGAGTGCCGAGGGGACTTCTGCGGTCGCAACCGTCAGTCCCCACCACTGGGTTTTCTTATCGGGAGTGATTCCGACGAACGAGTTAGGATCGTTGCTGACCAAAGATTTCAGAGGCTGCTCGACCTTGGAGGTCAACAAAGGCTTGACTGCAATCGCCGTAGGAGTTTCATTGGCCTCGATCGCGAATTGATAGACTGCCGAATCCTCGCCGACGACCCACAAACGACTTGCGTCGTTGCTCCATGCCATCGAGGAGACGACGCTGGGGCATTCGAGCGTGTGCGAAACGATGGACTTATCGGCTCGGACAATCTCCAGCGTCGGGGTCCGCGTCGCCTTGGCGATCGCGATCCCGTTGCTAGCTATCGATACCGAATGGGCACCCTTGAGCAGACCACCTAAGCCCTCCTCGGAAACTCCTGCGTTGCGTTTCCAGATTTTCACATCGCGGAATCCGCCGGTCGCTAGTCGGGTCGCATCGGGACTGATCGCAATCGATTGGATCATGTCCAAATGAGCGACAGGCAAAGTGGTTTTGAGCTGCGATTGGGACGCGGGATCGACCAAATAAGCAACATCGGCGGCACCATCGAGCGACGGCCAGCGATAGACCAACGTTTGGTTGCTTCGTCCCGTGGCCACCCATTGCCCATCTGGGCTGGCCGTCATGGCATACATCGGCCGCACCGTATCGGGAACCTGTTTCCACTGCGCGGCGCTGGCAGGTTTGAGCACCCCCGCTGGAGCACCGGCATCGACCCAGGACTGTAGCAATTGGACTTCTTCGGGACTGAGTCGCTTTGCACCCACAGCATTCTTTTCCGGTGGCATGGCCGATTCATCCGTAGCAAGGACACGACGGACCAGTTCGCTTTCGCTCCCCTTACCCGCAATAAACGTAGCCCCACTATCGCCCCCCTTGGAAAGCTTGTCGTAAGACTCGAGGTTCAAGCCTCCTTCGGCTTTCTGCGTATTGTGGCACGCCAAGCAATTGGTTCTGAGGATCGGTAGGATATGGTTCGCATAGTCCTTGACCTCCGTAGGTGCTTGGGAGTGCGCCATAGGACTGCACAGTCCCAGGGTGCAGAGAAATACCGCCGCGACTGAGAAGTGGTTGGTGGTTCGCATGGTCAGAAACATCGGAGGGCCTCGCGGCGTCTAGGGAATGCAATCGGTTTGTTTATTTGGGGGCTTCCGCTGCCGGTACGATCCGTAGCCGAAATGGAGCGCAGGAAAGAAATGTCGGGAAATCCCGTGGTGCGATTTCCTTGGCAATCGCTTCGATCTTCGGGTTGGTCTCCGCGATGATTTTCTCTGCCATGGGCCGATCGCCGGCCCAATTTGGATCGGCTAGCTTCGCCTGAATCCGGTCGCGATACGCGACGAGTCGAGCATGGGATTCCGGGTGCAAGGATTGCTTGAGGATGATCTCGGTTTGAAACCAGACGGTGTATTCACCTGGAGTCGCATCGGCTGCGACCTTGATCTCCGGGGTTGCTTCGGCGGCATTTGGCGGAAGCTCAAATTCGCCAAATGCAACTTTTCCAGGTAGGTTCTGGGGTCTCATGACCCCTTTCTGATCGCCACCTGCCCTTCGCAACGCCTTGATCGGCAACTTCCCACTTCCCCCCAATGGGATTTCCAAAACCCAATCGGGGCCATCCCCGGCTCGGATCTGAATCGGTGCAACCTCTTGTTCGATGACCTTCAGTTGCCATTGGCTCGATAGACGCGATTGAGGCGATCCGCGGTCCCCAGAGGCGCTCAGCGCAATTGTCGCGGCTCGAATGGGAACGGCAATCTCTTGGGGAGCATTGTTCGGATCCGTCCAAGTCCCTTTGGCAACAGGTTGGATGGTACCTATCCATGTCGTTGCATTTTCGTCAGCATAAAAAATCAACTGGGTCTCGGTTTGACCTGGAGCGATGATCGCTGGGACCATGGATACTCCTTGAGGCAAATTTTCGCATGTGACTCGGATTGGGCCGGCGAATCCACCCGCACGCCGTACGCTGACTTGCATAGCGCACTGGCCCCCTTTGCTCAGCGAGACGCCGGTCGTCTTGGCTTGGACGGCATTGTTGGTATCGGGGACCCAATGCCCGACGGCGTGGAAACGGGGAATGGCCGGTCCGACCCGTAGGTTCAATCGCGTCGCCCATTTTCTCGACGGAGCCATCTGCAGATCAGTGATCGAGAGCCGAACGTTTTTCGCGACCGGTCCGGCCGGGATCGTCGCGATGGGGTCTGCTGAGCTTAACCCCACGGCCCGAGTGCCGGCTCCTGGTCCGTCCTCAGCGATTGCGATCACCTCGCGTCCAGTGTTCTGGATACGAGGTCGATAGTCTTTGACGCGTTGCTCCAAGGCTGGGTCCAATGCGGTGCCTAACGGGGCATTCATCGCAGCCTGTATTTCAATCAACTGCTCAGGCGTCGGCGCTGGAGCGACACGATCGGCCACAATGCGTATATCGGACATTTGACCGTGCGAGGCCGAAAAAACCTCGCATTCATAAGCCTGCCCCTCTGCCACAGGAAACTCGACCTGAGCCTTTGGATTCTGCGGCGTCAATTCGATCGTGGTCTGCCAAGCTGGGGATGGAAAAAGGCCGCCGGCGGGTATCGTTCCCGGATCGACCGTCGGCCAACTGGCGAGCGCTTCCTCAAACACGCTAAAGGGTGGCCTCCAGGCCGCAGTGGACAAAAGGGGATGATTCTCAGGAGGATCGATCACCAGTGCAAACGACGCGGTCTCGGCCCCGCGATAGAGGAAGTCGTAGATCTTCAAGTAGATCTCTTCGACCGGTTGGCGAGGTATCACCGTCGGCGTTTCGAAGAGGATCGGTCGTTTGCCCTGGGCTCGCAACTGACTCAGCACTGTTTGCTTGCCATCGGTCACGGTCAGCGCAGGCAGGGTGGCCGCATCGAGGACCTGTGCTGCGATCAAGCACTTTGGCCAATGGTCTGTCTTTTTCGTTTTTACGATCACCGTATCGCTGCGCTTGGTCGTCCCGACGTAGCATATCCCCGGTTTGACTTCTATAGGATTTTTTGGATCGATACTTCCCGGAAGCTGTTCGACCGGAGTAGGGACTACGGCGATGGTGCGAGGATTGGAAATTCCATATCGACCTGCGGCCCAAACTTCGTAGAACCCCGGTGGGGTCGCCGGATCGACCGTGACGGTAAAGCTCCCAAAGTTTTTCTGTGGGACATCGTCGAGAGCCAAATTGGGAGCCGGTTCCAGGACTGCACTGATGCGAGGGTCGGAAAAGACCAAGGCATCGATATCCTGAGTGAATCTTCCCGCCGAAATTTTCAAGGAGTTCGCATGGACCGACGAAAGGACGGGAGGATAGACCGCATCGACTGCCAAGATGGGGACTTCAGCAGGCGTTATCTCGCAGAGCAAACCTACGAGCAACAACGCGATGGCCGACCTGATCAAACGAAACGATCTCATGGAATCAGTCGGATTAGTGATTGAACAGAAATTCTTTGCTATTGACGATACCCCAAACGAGATCCTCGTAAGCCTCCTTGAGTCGATCCGCACGTTGCATCAAGTACTCAAGCGCAATGGCTTGTTCGGACTCGCTCGGTACTCGGCCCAGACTGCGGAGGTACAATTCGCGGATTCGCTCAGGAGCTGTCTTGCGAATATTCTCCACGGGGCTCAGAGCCGCATCGGCAATCGCGGTGCTTGCCCATTTTGCCGCGCGGCTTGCGTCTGAGGATAGTTTCCCTTGCATTTCTTTCGAGTTGAGCAGATGCAAACTTTGAGCCAGCGTTGAAGAATTGGTTCGTTCGCATTCGCACGCAGTCGAGGAATCCGGACGTCCGAAAACGGTCAAGAAATACGACGCAAACGACGTATCGGGCAGTTCGATCGCCCGGGTTCCTACAGGCAAGCCATCGAATTGCGAGATGCTCCCAGTGACCGTGTCGATGCAATCGAGCAGAACCTCAGCCGAAAGTCGCTTGGGGTAATACCGCGAGTAGCAATTCGTGTCCTTGATGTTCCATTCGTTAGCAACCGAACTGAGTTGGTAAGTCGTCGAGGTGCAAATCGAACGGACCAAGGATTTTAGATCGTATCCGGACTCGACGAGTTGCTTGGCCAGCGCATCGAGCAATTGAGGATTGGAAGGGGGGTTGGTGATCCGCATGTCGTCCTCGGGTTCGACAAGCCCTTTGCCGAGAAAGTGCTTCCAGTAGCGGTTGGCGATCGATTTGGCGAAGAATGGATTGCTCGGGGCGGTCATCCACTCGGCCAATGCCCCACGGGGATCTTCGTAATTGGCCAACTCCACCTTGGCCGAATCCAATCCGCTAGCCGCAAGAGCTTGGCCTGTCTTGGGGTGATTGGCCGTTGCGGCGGCGACTCTAGAGGCGAATTTAGGTTCGTTGGGCAAGGCCCCTTCGCGACGGTCGAGGGTCGAGAAGAACGCGGCCATTTGGTAGTAATCCTGCTGGGCCCATTTTTCATAAGGATGGTGATGGCATCGGGCGCACTGAAGTCGTTGCCCCAAGAAAAGTTGTGCGATGTCCTCGGTGCGGGATTCGGTGTTGCTCACTTGCCGATACCAGATCACTGCGGGATTGGACTCGGCGTCCCCAGTCGCGGTGAGAAGCTCGCGGACCAAAACGCTGATCGGCTTGTTTTCGAAGAAGCTCTGTCGAAGCCAATCGTGGAAGGCATACGACCCGTAACGGGTGTCCTCGCCGGATCGGTTATTTCTAAGGATGGCAGACCATTTCGATGCAAAGTTAGAGGCATAGTCGGCCGATTCCAAGAGCCGGTTGACCAATTCGATCCGACGTAACTGCGTCGCTTCTGGGGTATCGCCGCCGGCGGTGACTATAGCGCTGTAGGCATCGACCTCCTCGACACTCGGCAAACGGCCTGCGATATCCAAGGTGACCCGCCGCAAATAGGTCGCATCATCGCAAGGACCCGAGGGGGGGATCCCAAGCGCTTTGAGCTTATCGAATACCGCTTCGTCGATCGGCCCCTGGGCGATCGGAAGCGCCTGGGTCAGAGTACCGAGCGGGACACTTGCGCGGAAAACAGTCACCTGCCCCTGGTAGCGTGCCATGATCGATACCTCGCCGCCGAAATCCCGGATGCTCACTAGGCCCGAGGCGTTGACGTCGGCCATGTCGAGATTGTTCGATTCGTACTGGACGGTTCGCGTGACGTTCTGGCTCGATCCATCGCTGAACTTGGCAAGGACGCTCAGTTGCTGTTGGGTATTGCGAGCCATTTGACGGGCCGAGGGAGTCACGACGATCGAAGTGATCTTGCGCGCGTTCGGGTCGCCGTAGGGCATGGCTTGGGAAATCCAGCGGCGAAGGACGCGGTACTCATGGCTATCGAGTTCCATCCGCTGTCCACCGCCGTGAGGAACCGTGCCGATCGATTTGGTCAGTAGCAGGCTTGTGTCCGGAGCGGCTGGGAACAAGCGTCGGCCCCGCGATTCCCGAACCAGATGCTCGAAATCTTCGGCCGGTTCGGAACCCAAAAGCGAGAGGCGAAATCCATTTTGCCCTGCGATCTTCCCATGGCATCCGCCCCCATTGCATCCGAATTTGGTGAAGATCGGGACAATTTGGTTCGTGAAATTCACGGGTTCTTCCACACCCGAGAGTTCGACTCGGATGGGGATGATCGCTGGAGCATACCCATCGGCATGAGCCGTCAAGTTCAGCGCACCGGTGGCCATCGGAGTGATGAGTCCTGCCGGATCGATGGCGATCAGATTCGGTACCGATGGCTCGAACCGGACGATTCGCGTCAGATCGATGACTGCCCCATCGGTGCTAGCAGGGGTATGAACCAGCAGTTGCGCCCGTGCATCCTCGCCTACCAAGGTAATCTCGGGGGTATCGAAAACCAGAGGTTTAAGCTCCTGCGGGAATGCCGATGGCGACAAGGCCAGGATTCCCAGTAGCAGGGCTATAAAATACCGAAAGCCAAAACCCAAAACGCTATCTTTCACGGTAGCCCCTAGATCAGTTCGCGGATAGGTTCGTGGTCGACCAAAAATTGGGGGCGTCCCGTCGGGTCGACGATGGTGTTCGTCGCGGTGTTGATGCCCAAGTTATGGTAGAGCGTCGAGATAATCTCTTGCATGTGAACCGGTCTTTCCTTGGCGTATTCACCGAGCCGATTCGTCGCACCGATCGCCTGTCCGACTCTCATCCCTCCGCCAGCCATCCATGCGCTGCTGACCTGGGCCCAGTGATCGCGGCCTGCTCCGTTGTTGATCTTGGGGGTCCGACCGAATTCACCCCAGACGATGATCGTCACATCGTCGAGCATGCCCCGCGCCGTCAGGTCGTCCATCAGAGCGCTTAGGCATTGATCGAGTTTACTGCCGTGGTCGCGGACAAGGTCGAAATTCGCACCGTGAGAATCCCAACGTCCATAGCTTAGGCTCACGACACGAACACCCGCTTCGATCAAACGTCGAGCGATCAGGAGGTGGTCGTTGCACGTCGGTGCGCCATCGTACTGGTATTTGTAGGGCTTACCATCCCCGTAGCGTTCGACCAGTTTAGGATCCTCTTTGCTCAGATCCAAGGCGTCTAGGAGTTTGCTGCTGGTCAGCACATCCAAGGCCCGTTGTTCGAATGCGTCCATTCCGGCCATGACTCCGGAGTTGTCGATATCGCGTCGCATGGTATCGAGACTGGTAAGCAAACGGCGTCGATCCTTGAGCCGGTCGAGACCGATCGACTGGAGTTTCATGTTTTCCATCCCAGGTCCGTCGGGTTTGAAAGCCGAGTAAGCTGCCCCCAAGAAACCGGCCTCTCCGGAATTGGACCAAGGACCATGCTGGGTTTTCGAGGCGAGCCCAACAAACGGTGGAACAGCAGGGTCGACCGATCCTTGGAGTTTGGTCACCGCCGAGCCGATCGAAGGTCGGCCGCCGAGAGCTTTCAGATCGTCGGGGAACCATCCGCTCATGCACTGATGGGATTCGTGTCGGTCTTTGCAACCGACGACGGATCGAATCACCACGGACTTATCCATCCGCTGTGCGAGTTGGGGGAAGACCTCGCAAATTTGGATACCGGGAACGTTCGTCGCGATCGGACTGAATTCGCCTCGGATTTCCGAGGGAGCCTCCGTCTTAATTTCCCACATGTCTTGGTGTGGCGGACCGCCACCGAGGAAAATATTGATCAGACCCTTGTGCGTACTCTTTTTGCCGGCTTGCTCTTCGGCTCGGAGCAAGTCGGCTAGGGAAAACCCGCCGATCCCAAAGCATAGGGATCCAGCCGACAGAAAGCTGCGTCGCGAAAGCCCGCTGCACATCCGATGCGAACCGCCAAAAAAGTTTAGCATGGCACGATTCCGTGTTGAAGGGTTTGGAGGTAGGGAGGGGTCAGCCCGAGGGCCGATGGCGGGAACCCCTCTTTGGGGGTTTGGATTGCCGACGGGTATTTTCTACCGTCAGAAGGTCCTAGCTGTATTATGGTTCCTTCGTACAGCCTCTTGCAAGTCCAGGAGGATAGGATTCCACGATTTAGAGGGGTTAGAGAAAACGTAGACAGTCGCCCGGATTATAGCGGTTTTCAGGATGGTTTGGTGAGTTGGCCCAGGGATTGCCGAGGAAACGAATGGGCTGGGATAAGCGAATCGTACCCATCCGCTGCCAAGCGGTGGACGGCGGCGCGAGTAACGCCTCCACCGTCTGGCGACAGGTGGCTACGTCCGGGGAAGGTGAATCGTCTGCTGTCGAATCGTGGCCATCCGCTGCCAAGCGGTGGACGGCGGCGCGAGCAACGCCTCCACCGTCTGGCGACAGGTGGCTACGCGCCAATTGAGTCCGCCGAAGGCGCAATTTCGTTTAACCCGCAGCCAACGGCGAGGAACTTGACCAAGCCCGCCAGGATTCTGCGTTTGGGGCAAAACGCAGGAGGCGACACCACCACCTTCGCCACTCCGGCCGCCTTCGCGAAATCATTTTCGGTGACCAGCACGTAACTCTGCTGAGCGATACGAGGCGAGTTCTTCCAACCCATCGCCGTGTTGGCGGCAGCTCGATACTGCGGAGCCGCGACCACATACTCGCTCTTGTCGCCGAAAAGCAGGGAACCACGGAACACACCGAACACACGGAAAGATAACATAACCCCGGGAGGATTTATTTCCGTGTGTTCGGTGTGTTCTGTGGTTAAGAAAAACGGGATAGCGGCTCAGCCCCAGGATCACTTGCCAGACGGGGTTGGCCTTCTACACGTGCATGTCAACGAACACTCGTTTTAGGCGGTTTGATTCTTCCCTGCATTTCAAGATAGTGAGCCAATAAATTGCCCGGCCGAGGAATGCTCTATACAATTGGCCTAAAGTACGCTGCGACGGCATCGTCAAGTGGCAGATCAAAACTGGAGAATAGGAAACTGACATGGAAAAGCAAAAATCAATCGCCGATGCTGCTAGACCCATTTTTGAGTCATTGAAAAGCCAACTTGAAGCGGATCACTTGACCCTATCGCGTGGGGACTGTACCCGGTTTCTTGCCAGTGCTCTTCAGCTTGCGACTATTGAGAGATAGTAACGCGATCGCAAGATGACCAATCGTTGTGTCCCCCCGGCAGCACATGGAAACGGATGTTTGGGGAAGTCTCACTGAGCGCCTTAGCGTGAAGGATTGGAATTACTTCGTCGGCTTCTGCGGCATAGATGTCGATGTTTCCTTGAAAGCCTTGCAAGGATTCGGTGTTGTCCCAGCGGTCGAGTAGTAGCAACCAAACGGGTAAAAAGAAGAACTTCTCCGATGCGACACGCACCATCGAATCGAACGGGGTAATTAGAACGATTTTTGCAGGTGGAGGCTGGGAGGTCGCAAGCCTTGATGCGGGGCCACTACCGAGTGATTCCCCGATAACACAGACAGGTGTGTTTGGGTATCGAGAACGAAGAATCCGATAGGCCTCCTGGGTAGCAGCGTCGATCGAACTCTTAGACGGTGAGCCATCGCGTTTGCCATAGCCTGGATACTCCAGCACATACAATGCTTCGTGATCGGCCAAGTGTTCGAGTACATAGTCTCGGTCGGACGCCTGCCCAGCGTTTCCGTGCATCATAAGCCAAACCGCGTTGGGGGATGGCGTTTCGTGGCAGTACCCAATGGTCTGGCCGTCGTCAACCCAAGGCACCAATCTTGTCGATCGGGGATGGTCCGTGGGAAAGTAAAGCAAGGATCGCTGAAACAAGAATACTCCGACGCAAATCAAAGCATAAAGGCCGAAGCCCCAAATCGCGACGAAAAAAAATCGTCGATTTCTTGAAGTTGTCATCTTTTTGGGCACCCAGGGATCTAGTTCAGGGAAGGGATTAGGGGCATGCTCTCGCCGGAGGTTTATTCGTTCTGATGACAGGAAAATTGGCTTTTTTGACATTGTTTTCGCGTCGGTAGCCCAATTGCGGCAATAGTAATGAGTGCAGCGGTGATTGCGGAATTAGAAATTGGAGACTTGCCCGCATCGAATGGAACAATCGTGGCCAACCTGAGACGACGGTGCGGCGACCATGAACTCGCTCTTGTTGTCAAAGATCAGGGATCCACGGAAAACAAGAATAGGAGGGAACCACGGAACACACCGAACACACGGAAAGATAACATAGCGGCTGGAGGATTTATTTCCGTGTGTTCGGTGTGTTCTGTGGTTAAGAAAAACGGGATAGCGGCTCAAGCCCAAAATCACTTGCTGGAGCGGATTTGCCTCGCCAAGTGCTTCCCATTACAATCAGGTCGGAGGAAAAGCAAATGACACTAGAGCAAGTACTGTCTGAGATCTCATCGCTTACGCCGAGCGAACAATTGAAGATCGCCCAAGTTATTTGGGATAGGCTTCCAGATGATTTTGGAACAGATCTCTCTCCAGCACAACAAGAGGAGCTTGATCGGCGTTGGACCGAGTACAAAAAAGATCCCTCTAGTGCCTTAAACTTGGAGGAATTCAGGGAAAAAATGCGGGTTGCGCGAGGCAAATGATCGCAAAACTTACCGAAGATTCACAAAGGGATCTTCTTCGCGGCATCGATTGGTTTGAGAGAATATCGCCGGGTCTTGGCGATCGATTCGAATCAGAATTCTATAAGGCTCTGAATCGGATAATGGACAACCCGTATCTGTTCCCGGCAAATCATACGGGTTTTAGGTCATGTCGTTTGAAGCGATTCACCTCAGTCGTCTATTTTCGAATTGACGGAGATTTGATCATTATCGTGGGATTATTTACCAGTGGCGAAGATGAAACAGACTTGATGGTTCGACGATAGGACCAATCCTGGCGTCTTGGCTGAGCAAATGGGTACCCCCGTTTTGCTAGAGAAAACAATACCATAGGTGTTCCATCCGAGTCTTTTTATCGCCTTTTGAACTCTCCAGAAACATTGGGGAAAACATCAAAAAGTTCGGTTCCTGTCCTCTCCGTTAGTTTTCTGAAGCCCGTGCTGCAAAACCAAAGGTTTTCCCAGGGTTTTTCGCATTTCTGGCCAATTGCTTTGGAGTTCTGTAGCGCCCATGCTGGCTCGGTGCATGGCGGATCGCGGCGTTGTATTTCGCGTCGCGCACCGAAAATCGAGTCGTTTTTCGAGTCGCGCTGGGTCGCCAAAACTCTGGGGTTTTGCAGGGCCCGTTCTGGTACCGATCCACGCCGGTGGAGGCGGTAGGATTCGAACTAGGCATGTGATAAGTACTTCCGCCTCTGTGGCGTTGGATTACGGGCTTTGTCCTGCCTTTCGCTGCTGAGATTCCGACAAAGAAAAATCCTAACTATTTTGACAATTATTCCGTTTTTGCCGTTTTCCGGACCTTGTCCGTGCGGGGGGGGGGGGGTAAAACCACGTGTCCAAGTGGCATACGAACTAAACGGACGTCCGCCGCTGACCCTTGAATTGCACAGGGGTACTGGAGTTTTGTGCAGTGATGGAAGCTAGTGTCTTAATAATTCGCCCAAGCTTCTGTACCCGGCATTCATTTCGTATTTCCATTTACTGGTTTATAGAATCATCACTCGAAGGAAGACCAACTTATGAAAAAATTCAGACACCGTTTACTCGACTCACGAAGCGTTACCGAGAAGATTCAAATTTTCACTCGATTACTCCTGACTATCGTGATGATCTCGTGCTCGATGCTCGCTAACTTTGCAACAACGAATGCAGCGGTCATTATGCTTCAAAGTCAAAATGACAGCGTATATCCTGTCTCTGCAACCGACCTTCTTCACGGGATTGCACCGACTTCTAAATCTCAAATTTTTGACAGGGAAGGCCTGAACTCGGATACTTCAGGGATTAGTCTTACCAATGGATCTTTTGGGCCGTTGGGGCTCACGGGGGTAAATCCTGAGGTCAGCATCATCAATAACGGAGGTTTGCTCGTTTATGATCTCCCCTTCAGCACCGACATTTTCGAAATTGCGACGTACACTGGATGGCGTGATTCTGGTCGGTCGAAACAGGACTTTACGGTATCGGTTTCAACCGACAGCGGGCTCTCCTGGAATCTTCTGTATAATGTTGCATCTGTACCAGGGGGCATGAGTCAGGAAGTGCGTTTAATTGACTCGGTCGGTGCTCCGTTGGCAGTCAATATCAACGCGATCAAATTTGAATTTCCGAATACCCAGAACGGATATGTAGGCTATCGAGAGATTGATGTATTCGGCAGTCCTGCAGTGCCTGAGCCGAGCATGATGGTGATAGGGACATTGTTTGGTTTAGGTGGGCTTATGGCTAAGAGGCGGATGAAGAAGTAACCCTTTTTCCTTTGGGTCGTTTCCCGTAGCCATCCGCTGCCAAGCGGTGGACGGCGGCGCGAGTAAAGCCTCCACCGTCTGGCGACAGGTGGCTACGCACACCGGCAGAGAGTGTCGCCCTCCGGGCTAAATCCAAACAGCCGGATCTCTGCGGGAGATCCACTACAAAACAGCCGGATCTCTACGCGAGAGCGATACCACGGAATACACCGAACACACGGAAAGATAACATAACTGCGGGAGGATTTATTTCCGTGTGTTCGGTGTGTTCTGTGGTTAGAAAAACGGGATAGGAACCCTTTGTACCAATTCCTCGTCCCCACGATCGGCTCGCGAAGGATTGCATCGACACCGAGTTTATCGATGCACTGGCTTACCCGCGAATTTCGGAAATCCTATATCCAGGATGTTTCGGATCGAAGAGATCCTCTTTCCACCGAGCCCCCAGGCCAGGTCTCTCGGGCAAGCTCAGGTGGCCTTGTTCGACCCGCACCTCGATATCGATCAACTGCGGATAAAGGGTTGCAAGATGAGCACGGACGGTCTCTTGATAAGCGACCCCGCTGTTCGAGCCGGCGATATGCAAACCCGACAAGAGGGTCATCGGCCCGGTGCAATCGTGCATCAATGTCGGAACGTTGTAGGCTTGTGCCAGCTCCGCAATTCGACGCGTTGCCGAGATACCCCCGACCCAGGTCGGATCGATCATGATCATGTCGGCCGCTCCGGCTTCCAAGACCCTTCGGTAGCCATCGATCGTCACGAGCATTTCGCTCACGGCCACGGGGATATCGATGCTCTTTCGAAACTCGGCCATCGTCTCGACGCAGTCGGGCCGCAGGATGTCCTCGAGCCACAAGGGTTTGACCTCTTGCATCGCTCGTGCGATCTGTCTGGCTGCGGCCAAGGAAAAAAAGCCATGCCCGTCGAGCATCAGATCGATCTTGTCTCCGACCTTGTCGCGAATTGCTCGAAAAGGCGCAAGTCCTTCGTCGATGTCCTTGGGAGTAAGCAACTGGCCCCCTTGTCGACGATACACCGCATCGAACGACCAGAGCTTCATGCCTCGGTAGCCCAGTTCGATCAGCTCCTGAGCCAATTCCTCTGGTCGATTCATGCTCGCCCAGTTGTCCTCGAGCGGCCCGGGCTTGCCGGGATCCCCGTGCCCGGGCCATCCCGAAGATGCCGGCAACTGCTGGTTGCGTCTGCCATAGCTCGGTCCTCCGCTGCTGTTGTAGACAGGGACCGAGTCGCGGACCGGCCCACCGAGCAACCGCCAGACGGGTTCTTGATGGATCTGGCCCGAGAGATCCCACAAGGCTAGGTCGACTGCCGATAGGGCTCGAAGTTCGGCTCCCGTGCCAGCAAAGGCGATCATCCGTTCATACAGAAATCGCCAATGGCTCTCGATCGCCAACGCATCGGCACCCAGAAGCCTCGGAGCAAAAAAATCATGAATCACTGCAGCGACCGATGTCGGAATATAGTAGGTCTCGCCATGCCCGATCCATGGGGCTCCGCTTGCATCCTGGACGTGCAAACGCAGCGCAAGGAGTCCAGGCATGATGTCATGAGGCACAAGCGTTTCGATCCCGACGATCTGTGGCCAACGTCGGTAAGCATGCTGCTGCGTGAGACTCGAAGCTCTATCGATTTGCGGATCGTTTCGTTTTTCAAAAGTTTTCATCGCAGGTTCTGTCTCTCGGCTCGGATTGAAGTTTGCCCGTCCATCATTTCGCTCGGTAGACCTGTTTGCCTCCGACATAGGTTTCCAACACCTTCGTCGATGCGATCTGATCGACGGGGCACTCGATCAAATCCCGATCGATCACGATGAAATCAGCAAGCTTCCCTGTCTCGATGGAACCTTTTTGCGTTTCCTCGAAGGTCAGATACGCATTGTTCCAAGTGTACAGGCGGATGGCTTCTTGCCGTGAGATGGCTTGTTCGGCATGCAGTGGGCTATCCATTCCTCGGGGGATTCTCGCCACGGCGCTGCTCATCCCCAGGAACGGATTGTAGGGGTTAACGCTCCGGAGCGAACCGATTTTTTGCATATGGTCCGAACCGCCACCGACGATCACTCCCGATTCGTTCAAGCTACGGTAGGGTTGGAAGTAGGCGGTTCGCTCCTGACCGAACTGTTTCAACAGCGTCTTGCCATCGAGCAGCAACCAAGCGGGTTGCAAGTCGGCCACAATTCCCACCTTGGACATCCGCTCGATGGCTTCGGCGCTCATGAAATTGCAGTGGGTGATGCAAGGTCTTTTGTCGCGGACTGGGAAATCCTGGGTTGCAACTCCCTCGTAAGCGTCGATCAATGCATGCACCGCTCCATCGCCGACGGAGTGCGCGGTGAACTGCAAGTCGTTTTCCAAAGCGAGCTTGGCCATTCGATAGAGCTTGCTAGGCTCGACGTAGAGCAGGCCTTTGTAGTTCGGGTCACGGATCGAGTAGACGGAACTCAGCCCCCAGGGCTCGCGCATGTAGGCGCTACCGGTGAGCATCCCACCATCGAGAAAGATCTTCACTCCGCGGAGCCACAACCGATTGTCGTAGCTGTGCCTCGGATGCGAAGCGGCCTTGAGGATCGTCCTTTCGATCTCCTCCATCGACGCTTGGGCGTTGACCGAATAAGAGAGAAAAACCCGGCAACTGAGCGCATCGCGCGAAAGCAACGATTCGTAGAGGCTTATCCCATCGTCGCTGGCCAATCGATCGCAAATGCTCGTCAAGCCGACGCTGTTGTAATCGCGAAGAAGCAGTTCGAGTCGCTCGCTGCGCTGTTGTTGATTGGGCTTGGTGCCCGGATCTTGCCATTGGACCAAACGGGTACAACTGCGAAGGATGCCGTTGGGTTCGTCGCTGATCGGATCTCGCTCGATGTATCCTGGCTGTCCATCGGTGATCTGAAAGTCCTTATCGATACCACAGAGTTTCAACGCCAGGGAATTCAGGGCACCGTCGGGTCCGGTTCTAAAGAAGACCGGGTTCTCGGGAGCCACTTGATCCAACTCGACTCGGGTCGGAAACCGCTGATCGACCAGTCGCGTCACGAAAACTTGACTGACGAAAATCCATTTCCCTGGCTCGAGCACCTTGGCCCGCGATCGGATGTAGGCTAGCACATCCTCAATCGTCTCCATTTCGGGGATGGGATGATCCCATTCGAAGATTGCAGCATCGGGAGCATGCACATGCGAGTCGATTAGTCCGGGCAAGACCATGCGGCCTTCGAGGTCCTTTTGGATCGTATCGCTATTGGCGAGTTTTCGCACAATCGCATTCTGTCCGACGGCGACGATCCGGTCCTTTTGGACCGCGAAAGCTTGGGCAATCTCGGAGCGGGAATTGACGGTGACCACTTTACCGTTGTAATAGATCGCGTCGACGGACATCGGCTCCTGAGCTTCATCGCTCTTTGATGCGGGTTGACGTTGCAAATAGTACATTCGACCGTCCTCGGCTCCGCCCAGGAAATCCCTCAGGCCATCGGAGTTCAAATCGATCGTCGTGGGAGAGACGTCGTGTCCTTCGATGTTTTTGTCGGCCAAGGATCCGCTGTTTTGAAAAACCCAGTTCGGGGGACTATCGTCGGTCCGTCTTGGGGTTTGGGTCATCAAATCGGCGTTTTTGGAGTTCAGCAGCCAATCGAAGTGTCCATCGCCGTTCCAATCGCAAACGGCAAGCTTGCGTCTGCCAGAGCCACCGGCGGCTCTGGAGTTGAGTCTCAGAGGGCTACCTTGGGCGTCGAGAAACGCCTTGCGCGGGGGCTTGAGCCGCATTCCATCCTGATGAGAGTACCGTTCGAAGTAAACCAGATAGCCCTCGGTGTCGAGCATCGCCAAGTCCATCAGGCCATCTTGGTTGAAATCATAAACGACCGGAGTGGTCCGCCATTGGGTTAAAAGCTCGTTGGCTTTTGGCTTAAGCCATCCCCAGGCCAATTCGGGTTGGGGGGTCTCCCAATCGACTTCGATCGGCTTAGGAGGGGCAAGTACCGGAGCGCCCGGTTGACCGACATTCTTGAGCCAGACGACCTTCCCGAGAATGCTATTGAGCACGATGTCCTTGAGGCCGTCGCGATCCCAATCGGCGACGCTCAGGGTGGTATAGCCCCACTTGGCCTCTGCCGGGCCTTGGATGCTACCGTTGGGTCCGGCCATGACTCGAAAAACAGTGCCGTCGACTAGAAGCTTTTTGGGGCGGTCCCATTTAGGGAGTGCGACTCCGGGCCCGCTGAGGTTTTCAACGAACTCGATATAACCGGCTGTATTACCCGAGAGGATATCCTCGTCTCCATCGTCATCCCAGTCGACGCCCACGGGGGTAGCGAGCGCCCCGCATTTGAGCGTATCGGCGATTTGCTGAAAGTACCTTGGTTCCTCGAAAATCGGAGAATGTTCAGCCGAACGCTTGCCGGTGTTTCTGAGCAACGCAACGCGTCCGTCTTCGTCTCCGACGATCAAGTCAGGGAATTGATCGCAGTCCCAATCGAAGGCTACCGGGACGATCATCTGCAGATCCATCCGAAGGGGTTGGCCATTGGCATTTTGGACCCGGACAGCGTCTTGGTAGATAGGATTTTGACGAGTCCCGACGTTTTGGAAATAGGTGAACCCGTCGAGGAATTCACCGCAGAGCAAGTCCAAATCGCCGTCTTGATCCCAGTCCAAGACGTTCGGAGAGGGGCAACCGAAGGTCTCCAGCGGAGTCCCTGAGGCATTTTTCAAAGCGATCGGTTCGGCAAATTGACCCTCTGGCAATCCTCGTAGGAAATAGACGAAACCGCGTAAGGGACCTGCCACCCATCGGCCTTGAGGATCCCAGGCATCATCCCATCCGTAAAAACTCCAATCCTCAACACCGACGATTAGGTCGAGCGTTCCATCGAAATCGTAATCGACATAACGCCATTGGTTGTGGCGAATTTTCGGCCCTTTGGTCTGGGTTCCTTGGGGCTTGTAAAAATTCGCTGGAACACTCAGTTCGATCGAATCCTTAGTCCCTGTTTTTGTGAACTGACGATATTCCTTTCCTGGACTCAGGACCCGCATGCCATCGGTGGTGTAGCTAGGCATGACATAATGCACGGTGCTGCTAAGCCGCACCGGTGGCTGGAATACTGGCAGTTGAAATTCACCGTTGGGGCCGTTTGCGGGATTCTCCTGTCGATTCTCAAAGAACCAAACGCCATTTGAGGGTTTGTCGGGACACGAGACGATCAAGTCGTAGTCGCCATCGGAATCGGCGTCGCAGGGGATCGGCCAGGCCCACAGACCGACCCCGAGATCGACGACAAGTCCCGGGTTGTTGTAGGGGAGCTGAACCAGGCCCGAGGATGGCTCGGATGCCCCCGGGGATTGAGCAGATACCAACGGGGACTGAGCCGATGCCCAAAGTGCTATTGTTGCCTGGAGCATCAGGCCTACGAGCGAGGATCGATTGCGAATTTTCATCCGAGGAATAGGGGTTTCATGTGTCGAGTGTAGAGGTTGTCGAAGACATTTTGACCGATGACATCCGAGTGTTTTTTGAGAAGATCGGTATATCGTGTTCCTTTTTTTGCGGCGAGTTTGAACGAGACATGGAGCAACTGCCGGACATTGGAATTGTACTGCGGATGCGAGGGGATATGTCGCAAGGTATTTGCCCAGCGGGGGCCGTCCCAAGATGCCACTTCGGTCGCATCGGGAAGTTCCGACATGCGGATATCGATAACGCTGGCGTAGGGTTCCGTCAGGGCACCGATTTGTTCCAACGCCAGCGCGTAGATCTCTCGAACGAAAGCGACCCCCTCCTGACCCGATTCGGATAGTCCGATAAGCTCTTCGAGCCAAGTCGTTCCGGCCGTTTTGATATGCAAGCCCGCTCCGCTTTTGGCCAAGGCTTGGCGGATAATCGGATAGATGGAAAACTTGTCGCTCCCGCTGTGGACGCTGAGTTTGAGGTTGCTCGGTAGTCCGTAGCGTGCGACTCCATGCGCAAGGACGCAAAGATCCTCGTGGAACTCCTTGGCAAACCGATCAAGGTCCCCGACGTAATCGACCCCTTTGTTGAAGCGACCGGTGAATTTCGGTGCGATCGTTTGCAGGGCGACCCCTTCGTCGGCCAGGGCGACTAGGATCACCAGGAGTTCTTGGGGGGTCTGTGGCAAGTCGGTCTCATCCATCGAGACCTCGGCGATGAAGTTCCCTGAACCGAGCTTGTGCTCGATGTAGCGGAAGATTCGACCGGCCTCTTGGACCGCCATCAGGTACTTCGAAGCGATCTCTTCGAGCGCATCGCCGGAGAGAAAAATCGATTCTTCGATTCCCTGGATGTCAAGCGTACCGAAGAGCTCCGGATGGTGCTTGAGAAAACGATGGACGTCGTCCGACGGGGCTTGCTTGCCGATCGAGTCGGCCACATCGATCGTAAAGAAATCCGAACTGCCCAGGAAACGATCGACGGTTTCGAGGCGGATATGGTCCGCATCGGTGTGCCAGGGAAGGGACCAACCCGATTCCCGAACAGCTTGCTCGGCGGCGGCTCGAACGCTCGAGGGTTCGGAGCCGATGAAGGAGTGTTCGCGGTTCGATTTATTCCAAACGGGAACCACCTCGATTCCTTGGGCTCGAATCTTCTCAAAAGCCCGCAACTGCGAGGAAGCTTGGTGTGCAAAACGATCGCCAACGCCGAACGAGAACCGGGAGAGTCGAAGCATCAGAGGCCTTCTTGGGGCAGGGGAAAGGGAATTCGATCCCGAGATACTAACGTTTTTTTGCATTTTTTCCAGTTTGGGACGATTTCGTCCAAGCCCAGTGACCAGACGTGTCAAACCTTCAGGCGATATTCCATGGGTAGAGCAAGTTCAACCATTGGAAAAATGAGGGATGATCATGGGAAGCAGCGAATACACGATTTTGAAACAAGCGATGGTCTGTCCAGACGATTATGCGGTTCGATTGCGATACCGCAGCAAAAGTGGTGAGCTGACCGAGCGGGTCGTCAGTCCGATCAAGATGACCGACTCGCGGTCCCTCTTGGCGTTATGTTTGTGTAGAGAGAACCCTCGGCGATTCGAACTGGAGCGATGCTCTCATCTCGAATTGGTCCCCGCCCATGAGGTCCTTATGCCGATGGAGATGCGGGTCCTCGAAGCGGCCCCGATCCGACCGTCTAAGCCCAAGAAAACTCCTGCCGAGCAAGTACCCGCCTAACTTTCATCGGAGATTTACCTCAGCAAGGTCTATCTGGCCTTCGACGGCTCGGTATCGGCAGTTGACGGCAACATTCTCCCATCGGGAAATTTGACCGCTCGGCCATGCGATCTCCAAGGAATCGATGTTCGAGGCGACTCCGAGTCCCAGGTGGATGAAGTCCTCGTTCGAGCACTCGAATCCGTTTCCCGCCAAGCGCTGATGTACCCAACTTTCCTGGCCGACTCGGACCGTAACGGTCGCTCCTATCGCATCGCGTTCCGATTGCGTTCCGGTCAGCTCGATCGAGAACCAAGTTCCATCGGTGATGGTCTGGTTTTTTAGGATCGACATCGGATGGTCCAAGTGCGTTATGTAGCAATCGACAAGCCCATCGCGATTGAAGTCCCACAGCCCCAAACTTCGCGACAGGTACTCTTTGTTAAAAAACTCCCCTAGAGATTCGTTCGGCTGTTGGGCGAAAATTGCGTCGCGTTGCAGGAAAACCTCGGGCCGCATCGTGTAAGGTTGGCCCTTGGACCGGTAATCATCGACATGACCGTTGACGACCATGAGGTCCTGCCAGCCATCGCAATCGATATCCAGGCATTGAGCACCAAAACCGAGCGTTTTCTTTTTGGGATCGATCAGTCGGTAACGCCGCGAGGCATCAGAAAAAAACCCCATAGGGTTCTGAAGATAGACCGCGTTGTATTCATCGATGAAATTCGTCATGAAGAGATCGAGCGTACCGTTGCGATCGATGTCTGCGCACCCGACCCCCATGCTCGCTTGCGGCTTGCCTTGGTTATCGACCGCACATCCCCTGCGCAGAGCTTCGTCTGCCACCAAAAACCTGCCAGGGCGTTTGGGGTCCTGGGCGCTAAGGTAGAGATTGTTCGCCGACATGTCGTTGGCGATGTAGATGTCGTTGCCGTGCTTTCGATCCAGGTTTCCGACGATGAGTCCAAGCCCTCGTCCGTCCTGCATCGGCAGATTCCAGTCTTGGTTGGCTAAGCTGAAACCTCCTTGGCCATCGCTCAAGTAAATGAAGTCCTCGGAGGCTGGAAACTCCGTCGGACGGCAAACCTGGGGTACATTTTCCTTGGAGATACAGAGGTGGGTAATGACATCGATTCCCGAGGCGTAGTTGACCTCGACCAGATCGGGCAAACCATCTCCGTTGATATCGGCAATCGCGCCGCTGACACTCCAGACCGGGTGGTTGGCGATATCCCTTTTCATCAGTTCGATCGCGATGGCTTCAAAGGTCCCGTCCCCTTGGTTCCTCAGAAGCTGATTTTGTCCAAAGTTCAGAACGAACAGGTCTGCCAATCCATCTTGGTCCCAATCCCCGACGGCAACGCCTTGGCCGTACGCGCGTTGTTCGAGTTTTGCGTTATTGGCTACATTCTGAAAATCGGATCCGGCGAGGTTTCGCAAGAGGATATTTGGATCATTCGATTCAGGTGCTCTTGGGTCCGAGCCACCTTGCAAGACGAATAAATCGGGCCAACCGTCGCGATCGTAATCGATGACTCCGGCACCGGCACCGTTGCTTTGGTAGGTCTGCATGCCGAGGGTTTTCGGATCGTCCCCGTTTCGATAAAGGATGTCTGCATGGAGCTCTTTGGCCACGTCGGTCCATCCAAGCTTGGCTTGGACCCGCCCGGACTTTCCAAGCAACTCCGTCGAGCTATTGGCAGAGCTTGAGGAGTCTTTGGCATAGTTGGGCGAAAGGGTCAATGACTTCCAATCGATTTCGGGGTAAGAACCCGAGGGTCGCTCGAGTCGGGTTTGGAGCAACGCGGGTTCGGATTGACTCAAGTTGCTTCGAAGGGCCTCTAGTTCTTTGATTCGGGTCGAGTTTGGATTGATGGATCGTTCGTTGAACTCCCGCCACAAGGTCGCTTCGAGTACCCTGCCACGGCTCTCAAGGGTATCGGCGACTTGAAGCATCCATTCGGAGCGTCGATTGCCATCGCGGCAGTAATTGAGATTCCGATTGGCAAGCTGGGTTTCTTGGAAGGCTCGCTCGGCGATCGCCGCACCGGAGGTATCGCCGAGAATGGCAAGGGTCTGTGCTAGGTGCCCGGCTGCAAGATGGTTCATCGGATCGAGTTCGAGGCTCTTGGTAAAGCACTTTGCCGCCTCTTGATGTTTGTTTTGGTGGAGGAACCAAAGCCCCATGGCACGCCAGTAGTCCGGGAACGGTTCCATTCCAGTTCTGGGAGCTTGTTGGAACCAATCGCTCAATTCACTCCATTTCTCTTGGTCGATCAGCGAGAGCCCAAGTCCGATCCAGAGTGCTGGGACCGATCGGTCAGCTTGCAAGATTTCGCCGAAGAGAGCTTGAGCCAATTCGGGTTTCTTTTCGTACAAGGCGCCAAAGGCCAGAGAACTTTTGAGTCGGATCTCCGTTGGATTTTGCTCAAGCTTCTTGAGACTCAGTTCGTCTCCAGCTACGGGTTTGACCGTGTCGATAGCCAGTACCAGGTTGGTCATGTCTAAGGGGCTGGATCGAACCAGTTTTTGCATGAGCAACGAGGATTCGAAACGTCGTCCCTGAAGATCCAGCACAGCGGCAAGAAATCGGTTGGTTTCGTAGTCATCGGGTTTTCGATCGAGGATTTTCAAGGCGCGCTCTTCGGCAGCAACCACCCTCGATCGATCGTAACACCAATTCATGGCCGAGCGGTGCGCAAGTAGCCCGTACTCCGGATCGCCAATCGCGATTCGATCGACCATTGCCAAGGCTTGGTCGATCTTCTTGCGATGGATCAGGACCTCGGCCGAGACATACAGCGCTCGCGCGTCATTAGGCGCGTTGAATAAGACCTTTTGGCATTCTTCCCATGCATCGTCGAATCGACCAGCTTCGAGCAATTTCAGGGCCTTCAAAGAACTGGCTCGGCCTGCCTCTGGCCGTAAAGTCGAACCCGATGGCTGCGAACTCAAAGGCTTCGATAGGTTTTGGGCCCCGGGGCGCTCTTGAGCAGGAGGGGTTGGTGAGGGATCGCAACCCAATGGCGAAAGGAGGAATAACCCCAGGAGGATTCGAAGTCTATTCGAATTGGATTTCATGATGCGAACTCCTTCCATGGGTTCAATGTGCATTGAAAGATGCGAATTTCTCTCTGACCATCCTTGAGGTCGATCAAACACGAATTGCATTGCCAGCCAGCCTGTCTAATCCAGTTTTCGAAGCGGTCGCCGGTATGCCTTTGGGGTTCGCTGAGCAAGACCACGCCGTTGGGTTCCAAGACTTGTCGCATGCAAGGTTCAAGGATGGGATAGAGCGATGGGTTGTAAACGATGTCGGAACCTAGGACGATGGGGAACCGTTCGTGGAAGCCTGCGAGGTTTGCCCAGTCGAGTTTTCGGACGGTCACTCGATCCGCAACGAACCGAGAGTTAAATCGGCACATGATCAGTGCCATCCTCGATGCGTCGGTGATGCAGACGCTGGCGCCTCGTAGCGCTGCTGAGATTCCCGCCCGGCCACTTCCGCCGCCGAGTTCCAAAATTCGTGTGCCGGTCGGTAATTGTAGCATTCCGAGGAAACGATCGAGTCCCTGGGCCGCTCTCCAGGTAGCGGCCCAAAATGGATCGATCGAAGCGGATTCAGGTTGGTCGTTGCGAAGCGTCTGTTCGAGCAGTTGGTCTGGATTGACGACACGAGCCCAAGGGTACGAGGTTCCAGCGATCTCGGTATGAACGTGTTCGAGTTCGACCATACGTTCTAGGCGCTTGAGCAACTTCAGCGCGTATCTCGGGTCGCCCTGTCGTTGCATTTCAAGTTTTCTCTTCCATCTCCCGGATGTAGGCGCGCAGTCTTTCGAGTTCATCCTCGGTCCCTTTGAGTTTGAGCATGTTGCGAACTCGTTTCTGGAATTCCAGAGAGTTGACCGGTTTGGAAAGGAAGTCGTCGGTGCCAGCTTCGACAGCCCGTTCGACATCCCCTAGTTCGCTCAGTGCGGTGACCATGAGGATCATGATTCGCGACGTGGCAGGATCGCTCTTAAGTGCGCGGCAGACTTCGAAACCGTTCTTTTTGGGCATCATGACATCGAGCAGGATCAAGTCTGGCTGAAAACTCTTGACCTTATCGAGCGTGTCTTGGCCATCGACGGCGATTTGCGTATCGCAATCCACTTTGGCTAAAAGAGCCTCTAGCAGTTCGCGGTTCGCGGAATTGTCGTCGGCGATGAGGATGCGGGGGGTTGGCATGAGTTTTCGGTTTTCAGAGGAGACTTAGGATGCACAGGCCGTCGATTCGGCTCCGGTAGCAGCACACTCGGCCGGAACGGGGAACGAGGTGGCCATGGATTGGACCTCGGAATGGATCCGTGCAAGTGCATCTGGGTTGTCGTGCGAGTGAAGCGCTGTGGCGATCCAATGACCGATTTTTTTAAACTCGTCGACTCCCATCCCACGGGTCGTCAGCGCTGGGCTGCCGATCCGAACACCACTTGGATCCATCGGCTTACGGGTATCGAAAGGGATCATGTTCATGTTGACCGTGATCCCGCAGTGCTCGAGGGTTTTTTCGGCGATTTTGCCCCCGATACCAAAGACGGTCACGTCGACGAGCACTAAGTGGTTGTCGGTCCCTCCGCTGATAAGTCGCAGACCGTGCGAGAGGAGCACCTCGGCCAAGGCTTGACTGTTGGCGACGACTTGGCGACCGTACTGTTTAAAGGAAGGATCGAGTGCCTCGCCAAAGCAGACGGCTTTGCCTGCTACGACGTGCATCAATGGCCCTCCCTGCGTTCCAGGAAATACTGCGCTGTTGATGGCTTTCGCATATTCGGCTTTGCATAGGATCAATCCGCTGCGTGGTCCACGAAGGGTCTTGTGCGTCGTGGTGGTCACGAAATCGGCATGGGGGACCGGTGAGTTGTGGATACCTGCTGCCACCAGACCGGCGTAGTGCGCCATGTCGACCATGAGTTTCGCGCCGCACTCCTTGGCGATCTCGGCAAACCTTTGATGGTGGATTTCGCGGGGATAGGCACTCGCCCCGGCGATGATCATCTTGGGCTTGTGCTCCTTGGCCAACGCTGCGACTTGATCAAAGTCGATGCGATGGTTTTTCGGATCGACCCCGTAGGAGTAGAACTTGTAGAGTTTGCCACTGATGTTTAGCGACATCCCGTGCGTCAAGTGACCACCTTGGGCAAGATCCAGTCCGAGCACCACGTCGCCGGGTTGAAGTTGGGAGAGGTAGACGGCCATGTTGGCCTGAGAGCCTGAGTGAGGTTGTACGTTGGCGTGTTCGGCCCCGAAAAGCTCTTTCGCCCTATCGATGGCGATCGTCTCGACGACATCGACGTGTTCACATCCTCCGTAGTAACGTCTCCCCGGGTAGCCTTCAGCGTATTTATTAGTCAGAACACTCCCGACGGCTTGCATCACTGGAAAACTGGTGTAGTTCTCGCTGGCGATCATCTCAAGCCCTTGTTTCTGACGTTTCGCCTCGTCTTGGATGACTTGCCAAACGCTTGGGTCTTGTGTTCGTAGATCCGACATAGGCGGCTTTCGCGATTAGAAAAGGTGATCCGATTGGGATTGGTTTGGTGTTCTAGTGCCCGCATCCGTCGTGCATTGTTCACCATTCGATTTGGTCCGTCAACCAAGTTGGATTATGCTGGCCGAAGCGTTTGGTTGGAAGTGGAAAAAAAAACGCGGAATCGTTCACCGGACTGTCGATAGTCACCGAGCATGGAGGTTTGGCAAGCGGCACTTGAGATTTTTACGCCGCCACAGAGCCAGTCGGCCTGGAAGGCAATTTTCAACCATCCAACGTTTGGACAACGCAAATGCTTGATCGAATTTTCAAAAGCGACGCAGGCCCCGGACCGGTCGAGTACGTCGTGATGCTCATGGTCCTGACGGTCATGGGCCTTGTGGTTATGAGCAGCGCCCCAGGGATCGCGGGAGTTCCGATGACCCAAAAACCCGTCGCGGTCGATTCAAAGGGTTAGTAGGGTCCGTCGGAATGAAGGGCCAGTCGGCTACGAGGCCGGAATCGTTCGTTGAGGATTTGCATCGCGATCGATGTTGGCGATCAGTCCTGCGACATATCCCCCTTTGAAGCCTGCGTCGATATTGACGACGGTGACATTTGCAGCGCAGCTATTGAGCATGCTGAGCAGGGCGGCGAGCCCGCCGAGATTTGCACCGTATCCGACGCTCGTAGGGACCGCGATGACGGGGCATCCGACATGCCCGGCCAAGGCGCTAGGTAGGGCGGCTTCCATCCCGGCAACACAGATCAATGCCGCGCAGCGGCGAAGATCCGGGACTCGGGAAAGGAGCCGATAAGGCCCTGCGACCCCTACGTCTTGGATCAAATCCGAGGCCACGCCCATCCAAGCAAGCGTTTCGCGAGCCTCAAGGGCGACCGATTCGTCGGTCGTTCCTGCCGTGACCACTCCCACGCGGCGAGCGCTTTGCACCGAGTCGGGGTCTAGTGGGACCTGCGAGCATGAGACTCGGAGGGTTTTGGCAAGATGGTTCCAGCGAGTTGATGGGAACACATCGGCAAGCACGCGGACTTGTTCTGGCAAAATTCTTGTAATAAGAATTTCGTCGGTTGTCTCTAAGAGACGCTCGGTGACTCGTCGGATCGATTCGGTGGATTTGCCCTGCCCAAAAACGACTTCGGGGTATCCGGTCCGTTTCAAGCGATCGAGGTCAGGGGTTAGATTACCGTCCGAGGGGATCGACGCGGCGAGTACCTTTTGCCCGAATTCCAGAGCCGAGAGTTGGCCGGATTGGAATCGTCGAAAGAGCTCTTCGATGAGGGAATCGCCACCATGTTTGCTGGCAGTCAGGCTGCTGGCAGCGAGGCTGCTGGCAGTGAGATCTGCGGAGGAAGGTTTTTCCATCGTGTTGGGGGTTTGTGTGTTTAAGCGATTAGCGAGTCTTTAGGATCAAGGCTTTGGCTGCGGACCGTGCCGACCATCATAGCGATCGCCTTGGCCAATTCCAGCTTGGTTAGCGAAGGCATCTCGCGCCCCTTTTCGACGACTTGTTCGGTGATCAAGGGGAAATGGGCGAATCCGACTCGGCAGGCGCGCCCCTGCTGGGCGTGCCAGTGCTGGCTGAGGTAGAAAATCGCGTTGCACAGGTAGGTTCCGGCGTGGTAGGTAATCGAGGTCGGGATTTTTTCGCTCAGGAGTTCATCACGTATTTTGTTCAAGGGCAGGCTGCTTTGGTAGGCCGTAGGAGCCCCTGGGATCAAGGGTCCCCAGAGCCGCCCTGAGTTGTAGGTGACTCCAGCGATATTCACGGCGATCGTCTCGAGATGGATCGAAGATGCCCCTGGGGATTGCCCCAGATGCAAGACCGCATCGAAGCCGGCTTCGAGGTCTTTGTACAGACGGGCCTCGAGGCGTTGAAGATCGACCGGATAGCGGCGCGTGGTGAGTCCTTCGGGCAAGCCGTAGAGTTTGAGCATCTCCGAGAGGGCTTCCCAACTGGAATTTTCGCTCCACTGGTCGTAGGGTTCAAAGGCAGTAACCAGGATTTTCAAAGCTTGTCTCGCGAGTTAAGGAGTCTTGGCTATAGCTTAGTTGGATCCAGTACCACATGTTTGATTTTCTTGCGGTTCCACGTGTACGTGATGTGAACGAGCCCATCGCTAGACTGGATAACGGCCGGGTAGCTGAATTCTCCAGGGGTGTCTTCGAGGACGACCGATGGGGTCCAGGAGACGGAGTCTACCGAGAGCGAGACGTTCAGGGGGGTCCGTTTGCCCCCCCATTGACCAGGAGTGCCACCGATGTGGTTATAGACGACTAGGTGCCGTCGATCTTGTAGCGTCAATGCATCGAGACCTGAATTGTTGTTGGGAAGGGTTCCGAGACTCAGCGGTTTCCAGGTCGCTCCATCATCGTCGGAGGTGGTTTCAAAAATCTTGTTTTGGCGACTCCGACCGATGGCCTTCCATTTTCCTGCCTTGCCCGGACTGCCCGGCGCTATTTTGAGCAGCGTCGGCTGAATGGCCTGGATCTCGATTCCATCGTTGATCGAAGGGGTCTTGCTCCATGAGTTATCTGCATGGCTTCGTCTCTCGAAGTGGACTTGCCATTTGCTCGGTTCTTCTTCGGTCTCGGTGCTCGATGGGCATAGCCAATCGCCATTTTCAAGCTCTAGAGGTTTGTTTTTGATTGGACCGAGAATTCCCTCGGGCAAAGCAACTGGCTTGGTCCAGGTTTTCCCACCGTCGTAACTAAGGGTTTCCATACCCCACCATGTTTCTGGAGTCGGTCCGAGCTTGTAGAACAGTACCAGGGGCGCTGGCTTTCCATCGCGAGTTTTTTTCGGTTGGAACAGAACCGGGTTCCAGGTTGGCAGTTGGGTTCCATTGGGCCCTGCGCCCTTGCCATTGGCAGCTTCGATCGGTTCGGTCCATTTCCCCTCTTTCAAGCAGGAGACCCAAATTCCCACATCAGGATGTTTTTCGTGGGTACCGCCGAACCACGCAGCGACGATCCCAGAAGGTGTATCCTCGATGGTTGAGGCATGGCAACTTGGAAACGGAGCCGTTTCGTAGACAAAGCCAGAGGACTTTAGTGCTGGATGGGGCTTGGGTTCCTGGGCTTGGAGTCTCACAGGGGCCAAGCCCAGATTGAGCACAGAGACTAACCCCAGCGAGCCTGCGACAAGGCAGGCAAATAGGGACCGGTTACGGAATGGGTGTCGGATTGGACGACTTGTATTCATGATTTTCCTGAGGGCAAAGCAGGGTGGGAGCAAGAAGTTTCTGATTCCATTCGGTCGTATGATAAACCAGATAGGTATCAAGGTGCCATTCTGCGGGACGGTTTTTTGCAAGGGTTTCGATTTGGGGATCGACAAGCCCTCTGCGGGCCGCTTGTTCGAGCGTCTGGATCGATGAGCAATCGGGTTTTTTCAGCAGGTGCAATTCGTCTGCACCGAGGCGAAGCGCAAGGAGCCATGCGAGGGTATCGGAAGTGGTGTCCCAGTTTTCTACAGGCCGTAAAGAGGCCGGTAGCCAGCTCAAGTTATCTGGGTGGTAAAAGGTGGATACTTGCACCAAGTAGCATCCCGGATTCGGATCGAGGATAGCTTGTGCGAGATCCGCGGGTGTATCCAAGCAGTTCTCGAAACCGAACAGTTCCTTTGCGGCGTCTGCTGTGGCTCTCAGGAGATCGACACATCGCCAATGCATGCGTTGGGAATCGAGTTGTGGGTGAAGTCGGTGGAGTGTCCGCATCGACTCGACCGTATCGCCCCCTCCGAGGATAACGAACCATTTGCGGGAGCTGTCTGTCTGAATTTTACGGATCAAGTGGTGCAAGGGATCCGATGCGGTAGGGCTTGAGAAGACAGAGGCTCCGCCGATTTTCAGAACGCCGGTTCGCATGGCTCGTGTGCTTAAGGCTTCAGAAGCACCACCGCGGCGATAAACCCACCTAGTGCTAACAATGCGACAAGAAGGATGAGAGTCCAAACCCACCAGGGTAAACCATCTGAGCCCTGATCGCTATCCTCCTGGGATGGCTGGGCTTGTGGCTGTTTTTTCGTGGGGCTTGGAAGTTTCGTTTGCGATCCAGGGGTTTTGGAATCGGTGGTTTTTCGCTCGACGGGTCGGGTCAAGGGTGAGGGATCCGAGGAACTCGGATGGGATTTTCCCGACGCTTGCTGGATCGCTTGGGATTTGGATTTGGTTTGGTTCGGTTGGCTCGAATCGTGAATCAGATCGATTCGGCTATCGATTGAGGAGGCGTCGCTTTTGACGATCGCACGCAGGACACCGCTATCGGAACTCGAAAGGACTTGGCCTGCCTGCGCGGATTTGCGATTCGATTCGATCGTCGTGTCATCGAGTTGGTTGTTGACGGTTTCCGAGCGATAGATGTCTTTGGATTTGGCTCCTTCGAGCAGGTCATCGAGGGTCATGCCACGGGCAGGCTTGGTCGAGACATCAGGATTGTCGGCTTTGTATTTTCGCAGCCAAGCCTCCAGTGCCGAGGCGACTTGGTTGCAGTCCTGGTACCGGAACTTGGGATCTTTCTGCATCATCTTAACGCAGATCCCGTCGAGTTCGCCGGGGCAATCGGGTCGATCCTTACGGATATCCTCAGGCATGGAATTTTGGTGTTTTACGATGCGGCTAGGGATGCTTCCATCGGGGAACGGAGGGTGCCCTGTGAGCAGGAAGTACATCGTGCAACCTAACCCGTAGATATCGGCGCGGTTGTCTACGGTATGGCTGTTGATGGCTTGTTCGGGTGCAAGGTAATCGGCAGTACCGAGGACTTTATCGTTGTACTCCATCGTCAGCGACGCGTCGCTTTGGTCCTGGTACAGTGCCAAGCCCAGGTCGAGTACCTTGATGACTCCCTCGGTATTGATCAGGAAGTTTGCGGGTTTCACATCGCGATGGATCAAGCCTTGTTCATGGGCGTGTTGAAGTCCATGGGCCGCTTGGGCGATGTAATCGGCGACGATCGCATAGGGGAGTGGCCCGTGCTTTTTGACCAAGATTTGCAGATCGACCCCTTCGATGTACTCCATGACGATGTAATGGGTGTCTTTTTCATGGTCGATGTCATAGGCTCGAACGATATTCGGATGGTTTAGCGAAGCGATCGCTTTGGCTTCCCGCTGGAAGCGTTCCAAGTAAGAGGAATTCCCAAGTTTGGATTTGGGCAAGACTTTGACGGCCCTGCGGTGCTTCAAGACCAAATGCTCGCCGAGGTAAACACTGCTCATACCACCGGTGCCGATATGGCCTAGCAACTTATGCTTCCCCAGGAAGAACCCTTTGTATTTACCTTGGAGGATCTTCTCTGATTGCCACCGGGTCAGAAGACCGGCATCTTCAAAGGATTTGCAAACGGCAACTGGGTCTTCGAGGATCGCCGCATCTGCCGATTTCATCAGAGATTCTTTTCGCGCAACGAAAGCCTCTGGATCGACGAGTTTGCTCTTTTCGATCAAATCGAAAACTTTGTCGGCGGTGATCTGCGTCATACTGCGAATTCTCAAGAACCCATCCAGAGGCCCCACACGAAACCCCTGCGCCCTGCACCAAGTGTACTAGAATTCCCTGTCGCAAGTGCCACAGATAGAGGAAAGTCCCCCAATTTCGTTTTATTTTTAGGGAGCTTGTATTGACCTTGGAATCCCCTTGCAACAACCTTACAACCTGGAGAACTCTGCTAATCCACAAATTGGGACCCAACACGATGAGCGTTTTTTCCATCAAGTGGACTCCCCCCGCACAACACCCACGATAAACTACTGAAATTCCTGTCCTGACACGAATCCTTGCGCTGGCTGCCGAAGCTTCAGCGCTAGAAATCAAGTCCTAATTAACGATCAACCCCACCGAACCGATCATGCAGTTTTTTCCGGAAATTGAGAAAATCCAATACGAGGGCCCCGAGTCGAGGAACCCCTTGGCATTCAGGTTCTACAACCCCGACGAGATGATCGAAGGACGCTCGATGCGCGATCACATGCGTTTCAGCATTGTCTATTGGCACACGATGCGAGGGGGCGGAGCGGACCCTTTCGGTCCGGCGACTGCTGAGCGTCCATGGGATGATGGTACCGATTCGATCGACAATGCCCTCAAACGGGTCGAAGTGGCCTTCGAAATTTTCGAAAAACTCCAGGTCCCCTACTATGCCTTTCACGATCGGGATGTTGCTCCCGAGGGCAAGAACATTCGTGAGTCGCACAAGAACCTCCAAAGGATCGCCGAGTCGCTAAAGGCCCATCAGCAGAAAAGCGGAATCAAGCTTCTCTGGGGGACAGCCAACATGTTTAGCAACCCTCGTTTCATGCATGGGGCTTCGACAACCTGCAATGCCGATGTGTTCGCTTACGCGGCCTCGCAAGTCAAAACCGCGATGGAAGTCACCAAAGAACTCGGCGGGGAGAACTATGTGTTCTGGGGTGGTCGAGAAGGCTACATGACACTTCTGAACACCGATATGAAACGGGAAGTCGATCATCTAGGACACTTCATGCACCTTGCCGTCGACTACGCCAAGAAGATCGGCTTCAAAGGCCAGTTTCTGATCGAACCGAAGCCGAAAGAGCCGACCAAGCACCAGTATGACAGCGATGCGGCTGCCTGTTGCAATTTCCTTCGCGCCTACGACTTGACCCCGTACTTCAAGCTCAATCTCGAGACCAACCACGCCACCCTGGCCGGTCACACCATGATGCACGAATTGGACTACGCCGGGATGCAAGGGATGCTCGGTTCGATCGATGCGAACACCGGCGACTTGCTCCTGGGTTGGGACACGGATCAGTTTCCAACGGATTTCTACCTTACCGCCCAGTGCATGCTCATGATCCTCAAGTACGGTGGATTCACCACCGGAGGCGTGAACTTCGACGCCAAAGTGCGACGCGAAAGCTTCGAACCGATCGACTTGTTCCATGCCCATGTCGGCGGCATGGACGCCTTTGCAAGAGGCCTACGAATCGCCGCCGATATTCGCAAAGACGGTGTCCTCTCGGATTTCGTCAAAAACCGCTACCGAAGCTGGGATTCAGGGATCGGCAAAGAAATCGAATCCGGTAAGGCCACCTTCGAGTCCCTCGATCAGTACATCTGCCAAAAGGGCGAAGCAGACAAGAACGAAAGCGGTCGCCAAGAGTTCCTCGAAAACGTCTTCAACCGTTACCTCTAAGGTAGTTGAACCTGTGCATCTTCGATCCAAGAATCGCTAAGCGGACAAGAACGCGATCCAAGTAGGTAGTCGTGAAAAAAGTAGGAATAGTAGGCTGGCGTGGAATGGTCGGTTCGGTCCTCATGGACCGAATGCAAAGCGAGCATGACTTCGATCTGTTCGAACCGATCTTCTTTTCAACCTCCAACCCAGGCGGACCCTCTCCGAGCTTACTTGGATCGGCATCTGCTGGGGTTCTCCAAGACGCCCATGACCTTCAAAGGCTCGCCCAGATGGATGCGATCCTCACGGCCCAAGGTGGCGATTACACCACAGCCGTCTACGAGAGACTTCGCAGCCAGGGTTGGAACGGCTATTGGATCGATGCGGCTTCCTCACTGCGAATGCGAGAGGACTCGATCATCATCCTCGACCCCGTCAATGAAAACGTCATCCGCGAGGGCATCCAACGCAAAATCAGGACGTTCGCAGGCGGCAATTGCACGGTCTCTTTGATGCTCATGGCACTCCATGGACTGTTTCGCGAGGGACTCGTTCAATGGATGACGAGCATGACCTACCAAGCAGCTTCCGGGGCTGGCGCAGCGAACATGAAGGAACTGCTCGTCCAAATGCAACGACTTGCAAACCCTGTCGCCGACCTCGCTGCCAACCCCAGCTCGGCAATCCTCCAGATCGACCACCTGGTGACGCAGACCATGCGAAGCGCGGAGTTTCCGACCGAAAATTTCGGGGTCCCTCTGGCAGGAGGACTCATCCCCTGGATCGATAAAGATCTCGGCAAGGGTCAAAGCCGCGAGGAATGGAAAGGCCAAGCCGAAACCAATAAGATTCTCGGAAATCGCCAAACACAAATCCCCGTCGATGGAATCTGCGTCAGGATCGGAGCCATGCGCTGCCATAGCCAAGCTCTGACGATCCGCCTAACCAAAAACGTACCCCTCGACGAACTTTGCGAAATCATCGATTCTGCGAACCCTTGGTCCAAAGTGATCCCGAACGAAAAAGAAAAAACCATACGGGAACTCAGTCCCGCCGCCGTTTCCGGAACCCTGATTTGCCCCGTGGGCCGATTGCGCAAACTCGAACTCGATCCGCTCCACGAAGGTTGTTATCTCTCGGCCTTTACCGTCGGCGATCAATTGCTCTGGGGCGCTGCCGAACCGCTTCGAAGAATGCTTCGAATCGCACTCGAGGATTAACTCCCAGATCCAGCCCTAGGAGCTTTGCCATGCAAGTGCCAGGAAAACCTATGCTCGGCTGGCTCGATCCGTATCGCCTAGCCCCTCGAAATAGGAGAATCCAGACTACACTTTTCATACTGGTCGTCCTACTGGAGGTCGTTTCCGGGCGGCTTGTGGCCCAGACTCCCGAGCGCCCCAATGTCCTTTGGATCACCTGCGAAGATACCGGCCCGCAACTAGGTTGCTACAACGACCCTTACGCAAAGACTCCCAACCTCGATGCCTTTGCTCAATCCGCACTAAAATTCACCCGATGTTGGTCGAATGCACCGGTCTGCGCGCCGGCACGGACGACCCTGATCTCAGGCCTCTACCCGACTTCCTTCGGGGCTCAGCACATGCGGTCCTCGGTCCGGCTCCCCGAAGGTGCTCAAACCCTACCGGAGATCTTGAGCAAGGCTGGCTACTATTGCTCGAACAACAGCAAGGAAGACTACAACTTTCCCAAACCTTCTCGCATGTGGAACGATTCGAGCAACAAAGCGCATTGGAAAAATCGGCAGTCGGGGCAACCGTTTTTCTCGGTATTCAACAGCACGCTTACTCACGAAGGCCAGATTCGCAAACGACCCTATTCTCCCAAGCACGACCCAAAACTCGCACCCGTGCCCCCTTATCAGCCCGACGACGAACAAGTCCGATTGGATTGGGCGCAGTACTACGACCGAATCACCGAAATGGATGCTTGGGTTGGTAAGCAACTCCAAGATTTAAAAGACGCGGGTTTAGAGGAATCGACCATCGTGTTTTTTTTCGGGGACCATGGCTGTGGGCTCCCACGAGGCAAGCGTTGGTTGTACCAATCAGGACTTCATGTGCCGATGATTGTCCATGTGCCAAAGGCTTTTGCAGGACGTTTCGAGGCGATCTACCAACCCGGTGCCTCAAGCGACCGGCTCGTTGCGTTCGTCGACCTTCTCCCTACCGTCTTGGACCTATGCCAAATCCCGCTGCCTCAAGGATTGCACGGCCGGTCCTTCTTCGCTCCGGATGACTCACGCAACCACCACTTGTTCGGTTTCCGCGATCGTATGGACGAACGGATCGACAGCTCCCGTGCCATCCGCAGTGATCGGTACCTGTACATCCGCAATTTCATGCCTGATCGACCCCAAGGCTCTTATCTGAATTACATGTTCCAGACCCCCACAACTCGGGTCTGGAAAGAAAAATTTGATCAAGGATTATTGAACTCAGTGCAGCGAGTTTTTTGGGAGCCCAAGGCGATCGAAGAACTCTACGACCTTCAGAATGACCCCCATCAAATCGCGAATCTCGCCTCGGAACCGACTCTAGCCAGCCTTCGGCAGGAATTAGCCGATTCGCTCCAATCGAAAATGATCGAGCTTAGAGATACTGGATCGCTTCCGGAAGATTGGATACTCAACGAGGATCTGGCCGACACCGAACTTGCGATACGCGCCGCTTGGAGATCGGGACAAGCCCAATCGGACCCAATGGAACTCCTGACGATGCTTCAAAGTTCGCACGTCCTAGAACGCTACTGGGGTGCCATCGCGCTGAGAGCGAGCAAGGCAATGGGTGCTGAGCCGAAAGTTGCAGATTTGGCACAAGGTCTACTCAATGACCCGAGCTTGGTGGTCCGAGCAGCGGTGGCCGAGTCGCTAGCCCGGCAAGGGCCTTCCAAGCAGGTGCAAGACAACTCGATGGAGATACTTACGGAAATCTCGCTCCAGGAAGAGGCCCCTTGGGGAGCCAGAATGCTCGCCTTGAATGCCCTTTGCGATCTGGGTGTTTCGAGCGAGCTAGCCGCGGCGATCCAGGAAGTCTTCGATGCCAATGCCAAATCCTGGAACAGCACCCTACCTGAGCGATACTCCGAATACCTTGCCCGGTTGGTCGACCGACTGGTAGAAACAGCCAAGTAAACGGACTTCGAGCAGCCGACATCGATTTCGACCCGCTTTATTCGGTTTTCAGGGCCGTTGTTTGCAATAGATGGAAACCGCAGTTTATCTACAATGGGGGCTCGACGAGGGGAGAAACATGCCCCTCGTGCCCCTCCCCTTCCCAATCTGATTTCCGGTACGAATTCGCCAATGAGCACAACTCCCAACCAGACGGTCTCGGACCCCTATTTCCAGCAACTCTTCGCCGAGCGGATCGGTGGAGCGCAGTACGGCAAGGCCAACGAGATCTACAAGTTTGAGAAGATCAAGCGAGCCAAGCGAAAGGCACTTGCCGATTATCCAGACCGCCAATTGTTGGACTTTGGGATCGGCGAGAATGATTCCATGGCCGACCTATCGGTACGGGATGCTTTGCATGTCCAAGCCAACCGGTCCGAGAATCGTGGCTACATGGACAACGGTACTGCAGAATACAAGCAAGCCGTCTCGCGATTCATGAAGCGTCAATTTCATGTCGACCTAGATCCCAACTCGGAAATCAATCACTGCATCGGAAGTAAGACGGCTCTGTCGATGCTGCCAGCTTGCTTTATCAACCCCGGGGACATCACCATGATGACCGTCCCGGGATACCCGGTTGCCGGGACCCATACGCGCTACTACGGCGGAACGGTCCATCGACTGCCATTGCTTGCCAAGAACCACTTCTATCCGGACTTTTCATCCGTGACGCCAGAGATTTGGGAACGTACCAAATTGCTGGTCCTGAACTATCCGAACAGCCCGACGGGCCAAGTCGCTACGCGAGAGTTCTATTCGGAAATCGTCGCCATGGCCAAAAAATATCAATTCGTCGTGGTCCAAGACGCCGCGCATATTTTGTTGTCCTTCAAAGGAAAACCACTGAGTTTTCTTGAGGTACCCGGCGCCATGGACGTCGGGGTCGAAGTCCACTCGATGAGCAAGGGCTTTGATATGATCGGCTGGCGGATCGGCTGGGTCTGCGGCAACGCAAAGATTGTCCAAGCGTTCTCGGACGTCAAAGACAACTGCGACAGTGGGCAATTCGGGGCGATTCAAAGGGCAGCCGTCAGCGCCCTGGACAATCCTGATATTCCCAATCGGATAAGGTCAAAGTACCAAAGGCGGCTCGAGAAACTCGTCGCAACCTTGCGGCGCTGCGGGTTCACCTGCGAGCTACCCGGAGGTAGCTATTTCCTCTACGTCCAAGCTCCCACAGGAGTATCAGGTGGTGCGAAATTCAATAACGCCGAGGAAGCCTCACAGTACTTCATCACCGAACACTCCATCGTGATCGTTCCCTGGGATGATGCCGGTAGTCACCTAAGATTCTCGGTAACCTACGAAGCTGCCGACGAAGCGGCCGAAGATCTGCTCATGGCCGAAACCGAGCGGCGATTATCGGCTTTGAAACTCACATTTTAGAACCAGACTAACTCCATAAAGGCACGGCTCTGTATGACCGATCTTGAACTTCATCAGCAATTGCAAAAGGCCTTGGACTCGTTCAAGGATCCCGAAACGGCCAGGCCGCTGTCCAAGACCGGACAAGTCACCGATTGGGTCGTTGCAAACGGTCATGCCAAGTGCAAACTGTGCCTTACCTCGATGGTCTCTGCGATTGCTCCTGAAGTCGCCGAGCGACTCAAGTCCCATCTGCACAGTCAAGTCCCAGGACTCGTGTCGATCGACATTGCGCTCGATCGCTTCGATCGCCCTGCTCAACCACTCGGGCAAATCGGGTTGACGGCCAAGGTCGCGATCGCCGTGGCGGCTGGCAAAGGGGGAGTCGGCAAAAGCACGCTTGCAGCAGCCATCGCACTGACACTCGAGAGTTTAGGGGCCAAGGTAGGATTGATGGATGCGGATATCTACGGTCCTAGCGTTCCACACCTGCTCGGACTCGAAGGACGCCCTCAGATCGCAGATTCCAAAATACAGCCGATCCGCTCAGGAACCATGCCGGTTATGTCGATGGGATTTCTCATCGAGCGCGACCAAGCGGTCGCTTGGAGAGGTCCGATGCTCAACGGATCTATCACCCAGTTTCTCCGAGATACGGCTTGGGGGGATCTGGATTTTCTGATCATTGACATGCCACCAGGGACCGGTGACGTAGCGATCACACTATCGCAATTGATCCCACTGACTGGTGCGATCATCGTGTGCACCCCCCAGGAGGTCGCTCTGCTGGATGCAGGCAAAGCGATCAGTATGTTTGAGAAAACCAAGATCCCCATTCTCGGGGTGGTCGAAAACATGAGTGGGTTTACCGACCCAGAGACAGGAAAAACCTTCGACATCTTTGGACGGGGAGGCGCTCGGCAGAAGGCCGATGAAATCGCCGCTCCGTTTTTGGGGGAGATTCCGATCCAAATGACCCTGCGCAGCGAATCCGACGAGGGACGACTGGCCGAGGCACTCAAGGATCCAAGGATCGCAAAACCCTTTGAGGATGTCTGCCGAGCATTGGTCCGGTCGATCACTGCCCGGACGGCTGCCGATCCGCTCGGAAAGATCTCCCTACCAGTGCTTGGTTAGTACTAACCCGCTTGATGGCTCACAGTGCAACGCAACCCGTTAGCAATTCGATCAATCGATTGGCTCTTGCTCGATCGCGATTGCAACGGCTTCCCCTCCCCCAATGCATAAACTGGCTACCCCTGTGCGCTTTCCGTACCGTTCCATCGCATGCATCAGCGTCACAAGAATACGTGTACCGCTGCATCCGATCGGGTGCCCCAAGGCAATCGCTCCCCCATGGACATTGACTCGCTCAGGTGCAAGGCCCAGTTGATCAACGCAAGCGATGACTTGGGCCGCGAACGCTTCGTTGATCTCAAACAAATCGACCTCCTTTGGCGCAAGGTCCGCGTATCGGCAGACCTTGCGAATCGCCTCAACCGGTGCAGTAAATAGTTCCGCTGGACTCTGGCTGTGCTGGGCACAAGCCAAGACTCTAAACGAGCTCTGACTCGATAGCGTTCGGCGTAGAGGCTCATCGACGACCAAAAGACTCGCAGCACCGTCGGCAAGCCCTGATGCATTCCCCGCTGTGACCGAACCTGAGGAACCGAAGGCAGGTTTGAGCTTTGCTAATTTTTCTAACGATGTGTCCTGGCGAGGACAAGCATCGTGTCGAATCGTCGTCTTGGCATCGATGAGCACCGGTGCAATCTCTTGTTCGAAAAATCCTTGATCGGATGCGGCGCAAGCCCGCTGGTGACTCAGCAGAGCCCAAGCGTCCTGATCCGATCGACTAACGCTTTGCTGGCAAGCCAGTCGGTCCGCATAAGTCCCCATCGCCACGTTCCCCTGGGAGCACCGCAATCCGTCCTGTTCGATCGAATCGAGCATCGCTACCGATCCGTACTTGGTTCCCATCCGACTGTTCACAAGCAAATGCGGGGCTTGGCTCATGCTCTCCATGCCAGTAGCGATGCAAGCGCTGGCTTGCCCGCTCTGAAGCGCCCGGACGGCCAGAACCACAGCTTGAAGTCCCGATCCACATACCTTACTAACCTGCGTGCAAGTGACTTCCTCACCAAGCCCCCCCTTCAACGCAGCCTGCCTGGCAGGCGCTTGCCCAAGCCCCGCAGATAGGACGTTTCCAATCCAAAGCTCTTGAATCCTACTCGGGTCGATTCGAGTCCTTTCGATCGTTCGCCGAATGCTCACTCCAGCCAGCATCGGTGCGGGAATATTCGAAAAATCACCCAGAAACCGGCCTATCGGTGTGCGACTCGCACCCAGAATCCAAACTTTCACAGCAATGCACCTTCTCGAAAACAGATCAAAAGTTTAACTTATTGTAACGACAAGCTGGACACGCGATCACGAATCCCCTGTTGAATTAGGAATCCGTTGGTGACTGTAAACGAATTTCCAATCGACTCAAGCCAAGACACGGCAGGCAAACCAGCCAGTTTGCAGCCAGAGCTGGAGCTTTGGAGACCGACGGCCGCTCGGATCGAACAATCGCATTTGAACCGCTTTCTTCGACGCCTCAGCGATGACGGGCTCTGGAAAGGTCCTGAGCTTACCGAAGATGCGATCGCCAATCGCTCGGTGTTCGATCAACTTCATCGATGGGCTCTGGAGCATTCAGGTCTGTTTTGGGAAAGGGTCTGGGAGTACGGCCAATTGCGAGGGGAGCTCGGCCCGATCCAGACCAACGGATCGCTCCGTGCCTCGGACCGTCGATTTTTTCCCCAGGGCGCATTGAATTTTGCAGAGAACTTGCTCAAGCCCGATTCGTTCGCTCCTTTAGATCCCAGCCGCATGGAATCCCCCGCGCCTCCGGCGCTGGTCGCACTCGATGAGACGTTGCAGATACAAACTCTCTCCCGGGACCAACTGGCCAAGCGGGTCTATCAATTGGCCAGGTGCTTGGGCTCCTTGGGGGTACATCGCGGGGATTGCGTCGCAGGGGTGATGCCCAACTCGATCGAAGCGCTGGTGGGCTTCTTGGCCAGCAGTGCGATCGGAGCCGTCTGGACCTGTTGTTCTCCAGAGTTCGGCGACGATGCGATTGTCGATCGGTTTGCACAAACCAACCCGAAATTGCTCATCTACGCAACGGTATCGAGGTATCAGGGAAAGCGTTTCGATCAGCGGGCTAGAATCGCGTCGATCGAGCGTCGACTTGAGAGTTTACAAGCGACGCTGATTGTTGAAAACGATGAGGGTATCGCGAACCTGGACGCATCGGATCGAGCTTGGAGAACCTCGCAGATCGCGACGATTTGGTATCGGGATATTCTCAAGACCGAGTCGAGCGAACCGATTCGCTTCGAGCGGTTTGCCTTCAATCACCCTCTGTACATTTTGTATTCCTCGGGAACGACCGGCGCGCCCAAGTGCATCGTGCACGGAGCGGGAGGAACGCTGCTTCAACATGTCAAAGAGCATCAATTGCACAGCGACATCCATCCGCAGGATCGCCTCTTCTATTTCACGACCACCGGTTGGATGATGTGGAATTGGCTCGCAAGTGCTCTGGCATCCGATGCGACGATCTTTCTCTACGACGGTTCCCCTGTCTACCCGGACTATGGGGTGTTATGGCGGATGGCCCAGGAGCATCGCATCACCCATTTCGGTGCCAGCGCACGTTATTATGCAGCTTTGGAAAAACAGCCGTTTGTCCCGAATGCCAACGGCAATACCGATTCGATTCGGGTATTGCTCTCGACAGGTTCGCCGCTGCTGCCAGAGCAATTCGGCTGGCTCTATCGATCGGTCAGCAAGGACATGCATCTGGCCTCGATCTCGGGTGGCACAGACATCGTTTCATGCTTCGCTTTGGGCAATCCAACAATCCCAGTTGTCTCTGGTCAAATTCAGTCGAAGGGACTTGGGATGGACGTACGGATTGTCGATGAGCATGGCTCGAAGCTGCTCGGAGTGCCGGGCGAATTGGTCTGTGCCAATGCCGTTCCCAGCATGCCACTTGGGTTTTGGAACGATCCGGACAACGTCCGGTATCGAAGTACCTACTGGGAACGTTACGAGGAGATGTGGTGGCATGGGGATTGGGCCATGGAAACCGAATCGGGAGGCATGATCATCTACGGCCGTTCCGACTCGACCTTGAACCCTGGTGGGGTTCGGATCGGGACGGCTGAGATTTATAGGCAACTTGAAGCCTTTCCCGAAATTCTCGAATCGGTCGCGACGGCCAAAAAAGAGGATGGTGATGAAAAAATCGCATTGTTCATCAAACTGAACAAGCCCTCAGCACAGGACTCTCTGGCCAACCCGGATTTCATCGACCGAATCAAACGTCGGATCCGACTCCAATGCTCTCCAAGGCACGTTCCTGCTTGGATTGTCCCGGTCGAGGACTTGCCCAAAACCATGAATGGTAAAATCTCAGAAATCGCCGTTCGCAATGCGATCAGCGGAATCAGAATCGGAAATGCCGGGGCACTTGCAAACCCCGAATGCCTAGTTTTCTTTCAAAACTGGAAGCCTTGACCAACCACTTTTAGGACTAAATCTCATGAGCAAAAAAGATGACATGCCCATCCGCAAGATCGATCATGTCCGATTCTTCGTAGGCAATGCACGGCAGTCGGCATACTTCTATCGCAACGCCTATGGCTTTGACGTCGTGGCCTATGCCGGTTTGGAAACCAAGGTCAAGAACGAGGCAGGCTATGTGCTCAAACAAGGTGGAATTCACTTTGTGATGATCTCTCCCTTGCGCGCCAGCCACCCAGACTCCAAGCGATTGATTCAACATGGCGACGGAGTCTCGGACATCGCGCTGCAAGTTGACGATGTCCAAAGAGCCTATGGAATGGCCATCGAACGAGGCGCGATCGGGGTGCTCGAACCCCAAAGCACCCAGGACGCCTACGGCATCTACGAACACGCAACCATCCAAGCTTACGGTGATACCACCCACACATTCGTCAATCGGGATCGCTACCACGGCGCTTTCGCTCCAGGCTTCGACCCGATCGACCCCTCGAGATACAACCCGGCAACCTATCACTCAACCGGATTGCTTGCCATCGATCATATCGTCGGAAACGTCGAAGAAGGACGCATGGACCAGTGGGTCGAGTTCTATCGCCGTGTGCTCGGCTTTGAACAACTTGTATCCTTCGACGATAAAGATATTTCGACAGAGTATTCGGCATTGATGTCCAAGGTCGTCGAGGGTGGAAGGGGTCGAATCAAGTTCCCGATCAACGAACCGGCCAGCGGCAAACGACGCAGCCAAATCGAAGAGTACATCGACTTCTACGGTGGGGCGGGGGTCCAACACATCGCCCTGGCGACCAACGACATCATCAAGACAGTCCGAGCTCTGCGTGACAACGATGTCTCCTTTTTGCGTGTTCCCCGGACCTACTACGATACGCTCAAGGATCGAATCGGTTCGATCAAAGAGGACATCGAAGAACTTGCCGAACTTGGAATCCTGGTCGATCGCGACGACGAAGGCTACATGCTGCAAATCTTTACCAAGCCCGTTCAGGACCGACCCACGCTGTTCTTTGAAATCATCCAGCGCGAGGGGGCCAAAAGCTTCGGTAAAGGGAACTTCAAAGCCCTCTTCCAAGCGATCGAGCGGGAGCAAGAGATCCGAGGGACGCTCTAACGTCCCATTGGATTCAGAGCTATATTGTCAGAGTAATACAGTTGTTCGTGCCTCGCATCGGATTTCGTCGTACTCGTACTCAGCGAGGCGGTACTCAGTGAAACGGTACTCGTACTCGATGGCTGTTTGAACTGCGGCGATGCCGATCGTTGATCGAAGAGGTTCGCGGTAACTTGCGGACCAATAGGTCGGATTGCTACACTAGGTCACTTCGAGTACGAGTACGAGTACCGCGATGCTGAGTACGAGTACGAGAAGAAGCACGAACAAAGCATTGGACCGAAGTGCTCGATCGAGCGTTTTTGATTTGTGTAAAGTCCCCTCATCGAACTCGGTCAATGTGTGTCGGTATCCAACGCCCCTGACGCCCAATTCAGCCCCCAACCTCGAACCGAACTCGTGCCATGTCTCCAAATCCGAACCGTGAACCGCAATCGACCGTCGAAGTCCGGCGCGATTGGCTCTTGCGCGCAGGGATGGGACTCGGCACGATCGCCTTGGCGGATGTTTTGCATCGAGATCGAGCTTTCGCCGACCAAGGGATACCAAGTTCCGGTATTCTCAATCCCACGCACCATCGACCGACGGCCAAGCGCGTCATTTACCTTTTCATGGCCGGGGGGCCTTCGCAACTCGAAACCTTCGACTACAAACCGCTGCTCAACGAGCGACAAGGCCAACCGCTGCCCGACTCGGTCCGAGCAGGCCAAAGACTCACCGGGATGTCAGGCAATCAAGCGACCCTACCTTTGGCAGGCTCGATCTTTACGTTCAAACAACATGGCAAAAGTGGGGCTTGGGTCAGCGAGCTGCTGCCCCAGACGGCCAAGTATGTCGACGACATGGCAATCCTACGCTCGATGACCACCGAGGCGATCAATCACGACCCGGCAATCACTTTTTTACAGACAGGCAACCAGATTTCAGGTCGCCCGAGCATGGGCGCTTGGATGCACTACGGACTAGGGAGCGACAATGAAAACCTTCCGAGTTTCGTCGTCTTGATCACGAAAGGTAAGGTAGATCAGCCGTTGTACTCTCGCCTCTGGGGCTCAGGGTTTCTCCCGGCCCGCTACCAAGGAGTTCAGTTCCGGTCCGGCAAAGAACCCGTACTCTACCTTACGAACCCACCGGGGATCGACGCGGCAAGTCGCCGACAGATGCTCGACCGGCTCAAGCAATTGCATGAGGTCCAGGCCGAGCGGACTGCCGACCCGGAACTCACAGCCCGGATCGCTCAGTACGAGATGGCTTACCGCATGCAAACCAGCGTACCGGAGGTCACCGATCTATCGACCGAGAGCCAATCGACGTTGGACCGCTATGGCGACCAAGCCAAAACTCCGGGAACTTTTGCTGCAAATTGTTTGCTTGCGCGTCGGCTGGCCGAACGCGGGGTGAAATTCATCCAGTTGTACCATCAGGGATGGGACCATCATGGCGGGGTGCCAGGCGGGATGCGAACCCAGTGCTCAGAGACCGACCAACCCACTGGAGCTTTGCTAGAGGACTTGAAGGATCGCGGGATGCTCGACGACACCTTGGTGGTCTGGGGCGGGGAGTTTGGTCGAACGAATTACTCTCAGGGCAAGCTTACGGCGGACAATTATGGAAGAGATCACCATCCGAGATGTTTCACGATGTGGATGGCAGGAGGAGGGGTCCAAGGGGGTGTGGTTTACGGGGAAACATGTCCTTTTGGGTACAACATCGTAGAGAATCCGGTCCATGTTCGTGATTTCCACGCCACGCTTCTCCATGCATTGGGAATCGATCACGAGCGTTTCACCGCCAAATTTCAGGGTCTCGATGCGCGCCTAACAGGCGTCGACCCGGCTCGCGTGGTAAGCGAAATCCTCAAAAAAGCTTAGCAGCCACATATACCAATAGCGCCGTCCGAGGCTTAAAGGGCGGCGGCTCCCAGTGTAGAGCTATTGTCCCCAATAGCTCTACACGACGCGCAAGCGGAGGCGTCTTACGGTTTTTTCTGGGCTGGTGGTCTTACGGGTCGCGCGGTCTTATCGCGCCGATCGATTGGGGACAATCGATCTACCATGCAAGAGGCATCCCCCAGTGTAGAGCTATTGTCCCCAATAGCTCTACACGACGCGCAAGCGGAGGTGTCTTACGGTTTTTTTCTGGGCTGGTGGTCTTACAGGTCGCGCGGTCTTATCGCTCCGATCGATTGGGGACAATCGATCTACCATGCAACCATGCAAGAGGCATCCCCCAGTGTAGAGCTATTGTCCCCAATAGCTCTACACGACGCGCAAGCGGAGGCGTCTTACGGTTTTTTCTGAGCTGGTGGTCTTACAGGTCGCGCGGTCTTATCGCGCCGATCGATTGGGGACAATCGATCTACCATGCAAGAGGCATCCCCAGTGTAGAGCTATTGTCCCCAATGGCTCTACACGACGCGCAAGCGGAGGCCTTAACTCCATTTTCGAGCATAGCTGCGGCCACCGGTCCGTCGGATCGCTGATTTGAGCTCCAGGACGCTCAAGGTGCTTAGCACCTGCGAGACGGCCAGGTTGGTGCGTTGGACGATCCGATCGATATCGGTTGGCAAGACATCGATCGATTGGAGGACCGTTTTCTCGATCTCGTTCAATACCAGTTCCTTGGGTTGTTGGACAATTTGGCCAGAGCTGAGTTTGGCACTTTTTGAAAGAGGTCCAAGGTGCTCAAGGATATCTTCGGCATCTTGGACCAGCAGTGCGCCGTCGCGGATCAGGCGGTTCGAGCCGCGGGCTGTCGGCGCGCAGGCTTGGCCAGGAACCGCGAAGACATCCCGCCCCTGCTCGCCGGCGTGGCGAGCGGTGATCAGTGAACCAGACCGTTCGGCAGCTTCGACGACGACGACCCCGAGGCTCAGTCCGCTGATGATGCGATTTCGCTGGGGGAAAACCCCTGGTTTGGGTTTAGCCAACGGCGGCGTTTCGCTGACCAGGGCACCTTGGCTGCGAATTTTCTTCGCTAAATCCTTGTGCTCTGGCGGGTAGATTTCCGTCAAGCTACTACCGAGTACCGCGATGGTTCGCCCCGAGGACTCCAGCGCCGATCGATGGCACACTCCGTCGATTCCGCGTGCCAGACCGCTGACGACCGTGCATCCGTAGGAGCAAAGGCCTCGGGTAAGGCGTTCGGCCATGAGACGGCCGTAAGCCGTCGCGTGACGGGTTCCGACCATGCCGACCGATAGGGCATCTTCAGGTTGAAAGTCGCCTTGAAGGTACAGCACCAACGGGGGATTGCTGATCTCGGAAAGTAGGCTGGGAATCCGCGGATCGCCAGGGAAAAGCAGATCTATATGCTGCTCTTTGCAGATTTTTAAGACCTCGGTCGCATAAACACCAGACGCCGGATCACGGATGGCCGAAGCGATCTTTGGGCCGACTCGTTCGACTTGACTCAATTGCCCCAAGGTCGCATTAAGCACCCTTGAAGCGTTTCCAAAACATTGGATCAGCCTGCACATGGTCCGATATCCGACCCCATCGACCAGCGATAAACGCAGAAAAGCATCTTGGTCCTCAAGGGGCACACACCCGAGCGTATCGGCAGAAATGCCCGATTCGCACCCTTGGGAATCCACCTCATCGAATTCCGTGAGCCTCTGTTGGAAATGTTCCGAATCCATCATACCCCCTGTCCTTTCGTGAAAATGTGCTGACTTTTCCGATTGTCATTTTCGGGTGTGACACGTCTGGTCAAAAAATGGAGATTTTCGCGTTTTCGAAGCACTCTAACCTGAACCTCACGACGCTTGGTGCTGTATTGCAGCGAAAAAAGCTTTGGAAACGGGCCATAAAGTGCCGATAGCGTAGACAATAAGAGAGTTAGCTAAGCTACCTCGGAACATTTTTTAGATTTTTTGGTTTCTTTTGTCGTTTTCGATCCAATCCCGTAGCGAACGATTGACACCCAATCTCCAGAAAGTTACAGTAGTGGGATCTATAGAGGCTTCGGGGGCCGTATAAGCGAAAGCGGTGTTCTGTTTTCTACTTGGTCCTTGTTTCGGAAATCGGTTTTTAGAGGGGTAAATTCATGAGATTTTTTGGATTGATTTTGGCGGTAGTCGCCATGGCCCAGTCGGCCAATGCCGCACTGCTTAGCACTTGGAATTTCGACAGTAATGCTGATGCTGTGGTGTCGGCTGGTGTTGCGGGTACTGGTACAGCATTCACCAATGTTGGAACGGCCGGTTCGAACGGTATCAACGGCGCGATCAGTTCCCAGCGTTGGGCAACTGCAACAAACGTAACTAACACTTCCGCCGCTGCCGGCGATTCGAAGTACAACACGTTTTCGTTCACGAACACTGGCTCGAACCCGTATGTTCTTACCGACATGGCGTTTGATTTGGGTAGAGTCGGCGGGTCCGGCACGAACGTGATCCGGGTTTTGGTTACTCAGCAGATAGGCACTGGGTCTGAGGATGAAGTTTTCTCCGTGACCGCGAACAGTGGTACGCTCTCCTCGAAAGGCGATAGTTTGGTTAATACCCTCCTCTCCCCTGGAGAGACAGTAACCTACAGGTTCTACTACTCGCGCTCAGGTTCTACTAGCGGTGGTTTGATCGACAACATCATGTTGAACGGCGAGTTGGTTCCTGAGCCTGCCTCGATGGCGATTTTCGGCCTGCTCGGGGTCGGTGCAGCAGCACGGCGCTTCCGTCGCAAGAAGTAGTTCAAGATCGCTTACAAAGGTCTACGTAGCGAAAAGGCCCGGGTACTCCCGGGCCTTTTTTCATTTCTACGGTGATGCTTGAAAACTCAGTCGGCTCTTGCAAGCGCAAGCTGGGCGCGCAGGGCTGTCGGTGCGTGCGAGCTTGCTTAACAGCGCCCTGCGGATTCAGGATTTAAAATCCCGTTTTTTCTCTTCCAGGTTTCGTTTACTAGTGTAAACTACCCGTCCGGTCGTGGTAACGCTCTAATACCCGATCCGACGGCTTGTGGGGACGTCGTTTTCTGTCGCTCCTCGCTTGTTTTTCAATCAGATAGAGTCGGTATCACCGACCACAACGAAGCTTTGGACCTCGAAATCGCACCTTCGACGTCCGGAACAAGAAGAATTGATCATGGAAAATCCTATAGCAATTGTTGGTCTCGGGTATGTGGGGCTTCCCTTAAGCCTCCAGTTTTGTCGCAAAGGCATGTCGATCGTTGGTCTCGATATCGACCAAGCCAAAGTCGAGAAACTCAACCGAGGAGAAAGCTTCATCCATCACATTCCTTCGGCGAGTGTTGCTCAGGAAGTGACCTCAGGACGTTTTCGAGCCAGTTGCGAGTTTGCCGAGGTCAGCAAGTGCGGTGCTGTCGTTATCTGCGTACCTACTCCACTGAACAAGAATCGAGAGCCCGACATCTCTTACATCATCGCGACGGGCAAGGCCATCGCTCCGCACCTGCGAAAAGGGGTGCTGGTGGTACTCGAGTCGACAACCTATCCCGGGACGACCGACGAAGATTTGCGAAAGGTGCTCGAGGAGGGATCGGGGCTAAAGGCCGGAACCGATTTCCATCTAGCATTCTCTCCAGAACGCGAAGATCCGGGGAACCCAGACAGTGTGGTTGCAAAGATCCCCAAGGTCGTCGGTGGTTTGACCCCTGAGTGCCTCAAACGGGCAACGGAGCTATATGGCTCGGCGCTCAATACAGTGGTCCCTGTTTCGAGCTGCCGTGCGGCCGAGGCGACCAAGTTGCTCGAGAACATCTTCCGAGGGGTGAACATTGCCCTGGTCAATGAGTTGAAAGTCGTCTACGACGCCATGGGGATCGATGTTTGGGAAGTGATCGAGGCGGCCAAGACTAAGCCGTTTGGATTCATGGCGTTTTATCCCGGCCCGGGCCTCGGGGGGCACTGCATCCCGATCGATCCGTTTTACCTGACTTGGAAGGCTCGAGAGTTTGGGATGTCGACGCGGTTTATTGAGCTTGCCGGCGAAGTCAACACCGCAATGCCTGAGCATGTCATCCACCGTTTATCGGACGCGCTGAACGATGCGGGTAAACCTCTGAGAGGCAGCAAAGTGTTGCTTGTTGGTTTGGCCTACAAAGCCAACGTCGACGACGATCGCGAGTCGCCCGGTTATGTGTTGCTTGACAAGATGAAGTCTAAGGGGTGTGAGGTTGCATATTATGACCCTTATATCCCGGTGATCCGACCGAGTCGCGAGCATGGCCATTGGGCTGGGACCAGTTGTGTTTCTTGGGATCAGAAGACGATTTCGGGTTTCGATGCGGTGTTGATTGCCACGGCGCATGCGAATGTCGATTACGCCCAGTTGGGACAATGGGCCAAGTTGATCGTCGATACCCGAAATGCGATGAAGAACATCCAGACCAACGGTGTCATTATCAAGGCTTAACAAATTCAATCTGCGGATCAGAATCAACTATGCGGTGGTAGATTTCAACTTCCCGTGTATCAGAAAGAAGGACGTGCCATCGGCACCGATGGCGTCACTTCTGCTTGATATAGACGTCGAGCATGGGAACCACAGAATCTCCAATTTCCGTACCGAGAAGCGTCTGGATCTTTGAAAATCCTAGCCCCGGCAACTGATCGGTGAGTTTATTCTCCATCCGCTGATGGACGGCAACCGCTTTACCCTCCTGAGATCGCTGCACCAGTACCGCATCGATCTTGTTCTTCTCTAAAAACACAGCTAGATCGTCTTTTTCATTGAGTTGCACGGTGCCACGAAAAATTCGGAACGAACGGCTAGGATCCTGGCTGCGTACGGTGAAGATAAACCGGGCATCGAAAGTGCCGGAGTACAGTAGATTTTTCCTTTCTTTCACCAATTCGAATGCGCGTTGCATGTCGACCGGTTCGGTGATAAATCGCTTAGAATAGTCTCGCGTTCCGGACTCGATGAGCACCAAGCAGCCGATGGGTATGCACAGGACCGCTTGCCAAGATCTCGGAGCGATTCGACCCGTTAGCCAGCCGAGGAATTCGGCCACCCAGAGCACCGATGGAATGACGATAACCTGCCCTCCGGCCGCAACCTTCAACTGGTCTTGGCCCAGCAACAGCGTGAAGATTACCAAGGGAAGAAGCAGGACGAAAAACCCAAGTGCGATCCGCAGATATCCGGCAAAAGGTTCCCGAGCACTGGAATGGGAAAAATCGGCTTTCGGCCACCTCCAAAGAAACCCAGCTACTGCAAACATCGCCACAATCAGAAAGAGAGATAGTTGGTAGGTGTACAGAGCGCAAAGACTGCAGATTGCAAAAACGACTCCGTGGGTAATCCGCGACTCGGTCCGCCATAGATCCCAAAAGTACAGCCCCCAGATCGCCCAAGCCATCGTTGGCACATCGAGCCAGACTTCTTGGATCGCGCCGATTCTGCAAGTGAGCGCCAGCAGGATCAAATTAGCAGTGATGGCCAAGGCACTGTCCTTAAAGTAACGGTGTGCGAGGAGAAAAAAACCCACGCTCCAGGCAACGGTAAAAGCCAAAGTGAAAGTCTGGCGATGACATAATTGGTTCCAAAGAGAGCGAAAAATCCACCTTCTAACGCAAAAAACAGTGGTGGATGCCTTCTTAGAGATATTGCCGGATACTGTTTATAGTATTCTTTGGACCATCCGGCAGGGGATTTGAGAAAGCCCCCGAGCTCTTCAAAAGCCGAGGAAAAATAGGTGCCCGTTGCAAGAAATACCGACTCGTCATAATTGTATTGCTCTTTGTCGATCAGGAACGAGGGGCTTGCAAGAGCGATAGCGATCATCGCGACGAAAGCCAAACTCCAAAAACGGTATTTGGCTGGTTCGATGCCAACGGGGCTCTCTGAGATTCTAGAAGCTTTCATTAATTATCCTGCAATCTGCATTTCTTTCGATAGGGGCGGATTGTCGATCCACTCCGCGGGGAGGGTTACGTTACTCGAAAGCCTGAAATAAATCATCCCGTTTTTTGTTCGTCCGCGGGGTTTTTGGGTGGCCGAATTTGTCTGATGCGATCTCCCAGCGTTTTGAAACGTGCGGCAAATTCAAAATCCGTTTTTTCTCTCTTCCAGCTTCCTTTTCCTGAGGTAGACTATCGTCGCTCAGCGATAGCTGGCTGGAAATTTGCTCCTTTCGGTCGATGGGAGCTTGACTTCCGAAGACAAAACGTGCCCTCCACTTCTCCTCTCGGTCCAAACACCAATTCTTAATTCGGTGTCACCGACCCTAGCGAAGCTACAGACTCCAATGACGACTCCGCTCTCCGACCGACAACTCAGGGAAATCGAGTACCATCGCAAGCGTGCAGAACAATTTCGAGCGATCATCGACAAGCCAATTTCCTGGCAAGTGCTTGAAAACCCCTCTGTCCGTTGGTGGAATTCGGCATGGCAGATGTTCCACCACTTGAAAAAATGCGACATCCAAGGCAAAAACGTTTTGGTGATCGGATGCGGTTTCGGTGACGATGCTCTCTTCGCCGCGAAGATGGGTGCTTGTGTTTCCGCTTTTGACATATGCCCTGAATCCCTGGAAATTGCAAAACTCCGAGCTGAAAAGTATCAATTGGAGATCGATTTCCGAGAGTCCCCGGCTGAGTCGACCCCATTTCCGAGCGGATTCTTTGATGTCGTGCTGGCTCGTGATATCATTCACCACATCGAGATAGAACTTGCGATGAAGGAGGTTTGCAGGATCTCGAAACCGGATGCTGTTTTCATCGCATCGGAGATCTACACCCATACGCTTCTGGAAAAATTCAGGCGAACGAAGCTGGTCGACAAATTTCTATACCCTCGCATGAGGAAATTTATCTACCGTAACCCGATCGAAGATTACACCACGGAAGACGAAGAAAAGCTGACGCAGAAGGATGTGCGAGTTCTTCAGTCCTACCTTAAACCAGGTGGGACCACCCAATACTTCAATTTTTTAATTGCCCGCATCGTACCCAAAGGCTCCCCATGGATCGCGAAAATGGACAGGCTGTTTCTGAAGTTGGTCGGGCCTCTGGGAGCTCTTCTGGCTGGACGCGTTCTTCTTTGCCATCGACTTGCCTCTACCCCCCGTGATTCCGCTGGTGAATCGCCTCGGGCATTCGCGTAACACTTTCGGTGCGTTTTTCGGCGGTTGTTTTTTTGTTTGATTTCATCACCTAGAAGTTCGGTATGCGTTGTTTAATCACCGGTGGTGCTGGCTTTATCGGCTCAAACTTGGTTCGGTATTTGCTCGGCCGAGGCCACGAGGTTTTGAATGTCGATGCGCTGACCTATGCGGGGAACCTCGGTTCTCTTGAAGATCTTGGCTCCCTGCCGAAGTATCGATTCGTACAAGCCGACATCGCAACCGATGGGAGGCTCTTTGGATGGCTCGAAGACTTCGCTCCGGATTGCGTAATGCACCTTGCGGCCGAAAGTCACGTCGACCGGTCGATCGATGGCCCGGGCCAATTCATTCAAACCAATATTGTCGGTACCTATGAGGTACTTCAGGCTAGCCTGAAGTATTACCGGGCGCTCGATGGAGAGGGCCAGAAGAGGTTCCGATTTCTGCACGTTTCGACCGACGAAGTTTTTGGATCTCTAGGGTCTGAGGGGCACTTCTCCGAGACGACCCCCTACGATCCACATTCTCCGTACTCTGCGAGCAAAGCCGCATCGGATCACTTGGTCCGGGCTTGGTGGCACGCCTACGGCCTTCCAATCCTGATCACCAACTGCTCGAACAACTATGGCCCTTATCAGTTCCCCGAAAAGCTCATCCCGGTGGTGATCTTAAAGTGCATCCACCAAGAGTCGATCCCGGTTTACGGCTCCGGGAAAAATGTTCGGGATTGGTTGTACGTACTGGACCACTGCAAAGCGATCGAGACGGTCGTTTCAAAGGGCCGCGTCGGCGAAACCTACACCGTCGGTGGGAACAACGAGATGACAAATATCGACTTGGTCCGAACGCTCTGCCGGATCATGGATCGAATGCGCCCCCGCCAAGGGGGAGCAATCCATGAGGATTTGATCACCTTCGTCACCGACCGACCCGGCCACGACATGCGTTACGCGATCGACGCGAGCAAACTCAAACGGGAGCTAGGATGGGAACCGAATCATGATCACGAGGCGCTCCTAGGCTCGACAGTCACATGGTATCTAGATAACCAATCTTGGTGGCAATCGATCCTGACGGGAGACTACAAACTCGCCCGCCAAGGCCTCGAGAGAAGTTAAGGCGATAGACCGTACCGAATCTAATTGAAGCGATGCCCGAAACTCCCCGCCGCACCGTTTCTGAATTGCTAATTGAAAGGCCATCGAGATCGTCGAGCTAGACCAAATCATGAATAGAAAGGGAATCATTCTTGCCGGGGGTAGTGGGACGCGGTTGCACCCGGTAACCAAAGCGGTATCGAAGCAACTCTTGCCGATTTACGACAAGCCGATGATTTATTACCCAATGTCGGTCCTGATGTTGGCTGGGATGCGGGAAGTGCTGATAATCTCAACACCCCATGACTTGCCCGCATTCGAGAGGCTTTTTGGGGATGGCAGTCAGTTTGGGATGCGGATCGAGTATTGCCAGCAGCCTAGCCCCGATGGGTTGGCCCAAGCGTTTGTGCTGGGTGAAAAGTTCATTGATGGCCAACCGAGTTGTTTAATTTTAGGAGACAACTTGTTTTATGGCCAAGGATTCAAGCCCCTGTTGCAACGAGCCGGCAACCAGGAGCAAGGTGCGACGGTATTTGCGTATCCAGTGCGGGATCCTGAACGATTTGGAGTTGTTGAGTTTGACCTCGAAACCGGGATCGCCCAGTCCCTCGAAGAGAAGCCGGCAAAACCCAAGTCGAACTATGCAGTGCCTGGTCTTTATTTTTACGATTCTGATGTTTGCGAGATTGCCAAAAATCTCAAGCCATCTCCGCGGGGTGAACTGGAGATCACCGATTTGAATCGTGTCTACATGCAAAGAGGGGATTTGCAGGTACAACCCTTGGGCCGAGGGTTTGCTTGGTTTGACACCGGCACTCATCGCAGTTTGATTGAAGCTAGTAATTTTGTCGAAGCGCTCGAAGAACGCCAGGGTCTCAAAATTGCCTGTCTTGAGGAAATTGCCCTGGATCAGGGGTGGATGAGTCTTGAGCAATTAAGAGAACACACAAAGGCAATCGGCAAAAGCACCTATGCTGAATACCCACAATACCTTGCGAATAAACATTTATTTTATTCCCAACTGTAAATCCACTTTTCTTATTGGGCATGCTGTTTTTTATCACGGCAAATATCCTTTGGCTTTACAGGTTAGGCTCGGTACGCGTATGGTCAGCGTCGGAATAATGTTAATTGTGCAATGAACAGTAAAATTCACCTGTCGATAGTTACTCCTGCCTACAAGTGCGAAGATTGCATTGAGGAATTGCATCGACGTCTGACGGCCGTGTTACCCAAACTCACGGATAGCTACGCGATCATCTTCGTTGAAGACGGGAGCCCTCAAAAGGACTGGGAAGTGATCTCGCGATTGTGCTTCGTGGAGCCAAACCGGTTTTCGTCGATATCCGGCCCGATACGCTCAATATCGATGAAAACATCGCCTCATGGTCGTCGAGGCGCTGCACAAGGCGTCAACGCGTTCTACAAAGGCAGAGCCCTTGGCTCCATCGGGCATCTCGGGACCTAAAGCTTCCATGAAACCAAAAACTATGTATGCGGTGAAGGTGGCGCCCTGTGCATTAACGACGAACGATTCTTTGAAAGATCGGAAATCATCCGCGAAAAAGGGACCAATCGATCCCAGTTCATCCGCGGGGTCGTCGATAAATACACTTGGGTCGATACAGGATCGTCGTTCCTTCCGAGTGAAATTGCTTGTGCGTTTCTTGCCGGACAACTCGAAAACCTCGAGCCCATCAACGATCAACGCCGAAGAGTTTTCGAGACCTACAATCGAGAGCTGTCCACTTTGTTTGAGCAAGGAAAATTGAGAGGTCCACGCATCCCAACAGACTGCAAGCCGAATTACCATATGTATTACATCTTGCTCGAGTCCCAGCCAGTCCGGGATGCGTTGATGCAGCACCTTAGATCCCAGGGAATCCTCGCGGTTTTTCATTACATCCCCCTGCACCGCTCGCCGTTTGCGACCACCCTTGGCTCAAATCACTACCATTTACCCTATACCGATGATCTCAGCGGTCGTTTGCTTCGATTGCCGCTCTATGCAAGCCTCACAGACGATCAATGCCGCAGCATCGTCCAAGCGATTGGGGCGTTTAGCCAGTCAATGCAATAACAATTTGAGACAGGTAATCACTCAACCGCAAGCCACGAATGCCCACGAGCATCTCTTTGTCCGATCATGGAAGAAGCTAACCCCCAGCCCACGTTTAAGATGTCTACGCTGGGCCAGATCACTTCGTCCGTGGTGAAATTTACGGTTTTACTCCTTCCAAATTCGGACTTCCGATGTATCCTACTGACCAATCGGAGGGTTGAACTTGCCCATGATCGCCCCGGTTGACTTTTCCTAATCCGACTGCTGAGTTCCGAGTTGCTCGGTAAGCAATCCATGGATCGGCTTCCAAAGACTATGGTTCTTGGTCACCGACAACGGCGAAGCCTTGCACCTACCGAGATGCACGATCGATTGCGATTGTCGGGAAGTTGTCCTGCACGGGTCGCGGCTAGCGGTTCGGATTTGGTTCCGGAACGATATAAGTTCTACGGCTATCGCCACGGGTTGGGTGTCCGAATCCTAAGGGGAGTGATCACTCACCACCCATTGAAATTGACTATCGGGGACAATTCCGGAATCTCATCGGGAACTCAAATCAATGCGGCGGCAGGAATAGCGATTGGAAAAGGTGTGTTGATAGGGCCAAACTGCATTATCTGGAGCCAGAACCACCGTTACCAGTCTTTGGACAAGGAGATAAGAGGTCAAGGATATGAGTATAGTCCTGTGAATATAGAGGATGACGTTTGGATTGCTGCATCCTGCGTGATCCTACCGGGCGTAACTCTCGGAAAAGGATTCATCTTTGCTGCTGGTGCCGTTGCCACCAAGCCATTGCCACCGGGAGTCATAGCTGCAGGGGTGCCCGCAAGAGTTATTGGTCGACGAGACGGATTAACCCCGCCGCAGCTATAAAAGTCAGAACCGTTCTTAGCAACACGTCCGAACGAAAGGTTTTAGGCAGTAGTTCCTTTGGTATCCTCCTCGGTAATCCTTCGAAACATAGGGTCTGTCTGGTTGGGGTTTGCTGTCCAACTGGCGATCACTCTGTATTTGACCCCCATTCTGATCTCGAAGCTTGGACCTGAGGGATATGGAATCTGGATCCTTATCCAAAGTCTCACAGGCTACTACGGCCTAATCGACATGGGGCTCAGAGCTGGCGTGACACAAACGGTCACCAAACGCATTGCGTCTGGCGACATGTCTACACTGGTTAATTACATCGGAGGTGTCTTGCCCCATTTGGCGAAAGCATCGGCTTTGATTTTAATCGCTGGGATTTTCATTGGATATACGTTATCCAACACCCTGGACGTTCGCCGAGCGCTCCGGGACATTCTGTTTCCAATGGTCTTTGTTCAAGTAGTTGGGATCGGTTTCACGCTGTTGAGCTTTCCGTTTGCTTCCGTCTTGGTCGGAACGCAACGGTACGACATCGCAGAAGGCCTTGCTGTGGTCACTCGATTGATTTCATTGGCGGGTACTCTCATCGTACTTACCTACACAAACAATTTGTTCTACCTCGCGTTAACCCACCTTGGGGTTAACGTATTCGACCAATTTGCAAGATGTATTATTGCCGTCAAGTTAATCCCTGAACTGACGGGTATTCGCCTGAAAAGCAATCGGTCTGAATTGCGCGAATTGTATCGGGTGGGTGGCTGGAACTTTGTTGTCAGTATTAGCCAGCAAATCCTGCAGCGATTCAATACGCTTCTTGCTGCCTACTTATTTTCTGTATCGAATCTCGTACCATTTAGTCTTGCCGGATCGCTTGCAGAACACTCTGGAAAAATCACCACTCTGGCTGCTCGCGTGCTTTTCCCAACATTTTCCCATCTGTCTCAAAACGAACAAGCAAGCCATACACAGAGGCTATTCCAGATCGCTTCGAGAATTAGTTTGACGGTGTCTTTAATCGCAATCACCGTTGGTCTTATATGGTTTGAACCTTTCATGAATTTATGGCTTAAAAATGTCAATCAGAAGGAGGATGTTATCGCTTCGGCCAAACCGTTGTTTCTGGCGTTTGGTTTGATCAACGTTCTGAATTCCATTCGGAACGTGGGTTGGCAATTGATCATGGGTAACGATCGGGTAGAGTTTATGGGAAAAACGATGATGCTCGAATCGATTATGGCGATCGTGCTCTCGTTGGTGTTAGGGATAGGGATAGGAGTCATTGGATTGGTTCTCGGAAATCTTATGGCGATCTGCATTTCTACATTTTGGATTTGTCTTCCGACGTTCTCCAAGATGATCAATGTCTCTAATGCGAGCAATTTGCAAGCCGTATTCCTTCGACCAATAGCCTACAGCATCGCGATCGGCGTAGGGCTTCTTAGTTGGTCACGATTCGTGACCAACCCCGAAAATTGGCTTGAACTATTGACATTCTGTGCATTTCCCACGATCGTTGTTTTGATCATTGCAATGCCCATTTTATTGACGAAAGCAGAGAGAGCGATCGTTTCCAGTCGGCTTTTTCGTTTATTGAAACCGACCTAGATTCGCGCCCCTGCCTTACTTACTAACATTGATACATATCAAGTACAGAGTGTTTAATAGGAGCATCCATTGAACGATTTTATTCAACGAGCGACTGCCAAAGTTCGCCGGATCGCATTGGCTAAAACGGCAAAGTTTCGGTCGACAATACCCGTAGCAATCGCCGGGGCAGGACGTATATCCCCAACCCACATCGACGGGTTCTTTGATTCTGGTTACTGCGATCCTATCGCTGTGTTTGATCCGAGCGTCTCGACGCTCGGTGACCTGATGGGACGCAATTCGATGGTCCGCGGATTCATTGATCCCAACCATATGTACCAAGTCGTCAAACCCCAAATCGTCAGCGTTTGTACCTGGCCGCAAGCCCACCTCGAGGTCGTCAAACAGGCCGTCGATTCCGGCGCACGGGGCGTCCTTTGCGAAAAGCCCTTGACCCTACGACTCGATGAAGCCATCGCGATGAAGCAGTATTGCGAGGCCAATCGAGTCAAACTAGCCGGTGCCCATCAATACCGCTTCAGCGATCCGTTCAAAATCATACGACAAGCTATCGCCAACGGAAACCTCGGTAAAATCCAATCGATTCGCGGTTGCATCCAAAGCACCGTCGCTAACAACGGTCCTCACCTGATCGATGCCATTCGATTCATTCTGGGCGATCGCCCCCTGAAACGTATCCGATGCAAAATGGATCGCGTCAAAATGGAGGACAACCGAGGCTACCCAGCCGAAGATGCCTCATCGAGCGACCTGCTATTCGATGGCGATGTCCAAGTGCATCTGGATATGGGGGAAGCCGCCTGGGATTTCTTCAAAATCGAAATCCAGTCGGATCGAGGGGCCGTCTCGTTTTCTCCCAAAGGAATCCAGTCGACTATCTCACTACCCAAACCAAATCCTAACCCGAAACATGCACATCCCCGCATGTTCAAGGAGTTTGTCGAATGGGTCCTAGGTAAACGTCAACATTTCGCTGCATCCGCCGAACAATCCGTGCTCAGCGTTGAAGCCATGCTGGCCCACTACGAAGCCGCTAAGCACGATCAGTGGCTCGAATTGCCCTTGATGAATCATGGGAATGTGATCAAGGAACTTTACCCTGAAATCCAATCGGAAAAAAAACACTTCGAGACGAACAGACCATGCTCAGTTTCAGAAGGCCTAAAACCCCTGGCTGAGCGTTCCCTGGCCGTCGATGGTCTTAATAAATCCGTTGAAAATTGGTTCACTGTCAAGCCTACGATCGGCAAAAAAGAAGCCGATCGAGTGGCCAAGGTCATTGCCACCGGTCAACTGTCCTCAACGGCTGGAACCGAGGTCAAAAAACTCGAAGCAGCCATGGCCAAGATGTACCAAGTTCCCGGTGCGGTCGCCTCCACCTCGGGAACCTCGGCGCTGCACGTCGCTCTAGCGACTTGGAACCCAGACCCGGGTAGTGAAATCATCACCACTCCTGTGACCGATATGGGAAGCATCATCCCAATTCTTGCATGCAATTGTATCCCTGTCTTTGCCGACATCGATCCGATCACCGGGAACATGACGGCAGAGACCATCGCTTCGAAATTAACGGACAAGACCCGAGCCGTCATTCTGGTACACCTTTTCGGTCGCCCAGCCGATGTGCATGGCATCAAAGCACTGCTCAAAGATCGGAATATCGCCTTGATCGAAGATTGCTCCCAGGCACACTACGCTGATGTTCCTGGAGCGAAGATCGGATCTGTCGGGGACTTTGGCTGCTTTAGCTTTCAGCAATCCAAACAGATCACCTCGGGCGACGGAGGCGTCACCTTGATCAACCGTCCAGATCTGCTCAAACGCGCTCAATTGTTCATCGACAAAGGCTGGGATCGAACCGGTGGTGGGCGAGCCCACCTGTTCTTTGGAATGAACTACCGTATGACCGAAATGCAAGGTGCAGTCGCCAACGTCCAACTCGAACGACTGCCGGGATTGATCGAGGCACGTCGCAAGACGGCCGATTCACTGATGGCCAAACTCAAAGGGATCGAGGGAATCGTCTTGCCAAACGAGATCGGATCGTCAAGGTCGTCTTGGTGGATTTTCCACCTCATCTTCCAAGCATCCAAATACTTGCTCAATACGGAGACGGTCTGTGGATTGCTCGGTAGCGAAGGGATCAAATGCAAGAATGGGTATCTACCACGGCCGATGTTCCAGGAAACGGTTTTGGTGGATCGCCAAACTTATGGAAATTCAGGTTATCCGCTTACGACTTATGGGTATGTGGATCCGAGGCCCGAGGATTATCCTGGAACGATCGCATTCCTTAGGGATTCCATCTTGATGGGCTGGTCGCCAAATGTTCCCGATAAAACGATCGATCAAGTGGCCTCTGGAATCCAGAGGGTTATGAAATCGCTTCGGACTCGTTGACTTGATTTCCTTTACGTTTCCTTCTCCTTCTAGTTGGCGTAATCGGGATTTTTTGGGCGTAAACAGTAGCTCTTAGCTGACGATCAGTCTCACACAACCAGGAGGTTTGAACATGTTTCTTTGCGCGTTACGACCATACCTTTACCCGCCATGTTACGGCAAGACACGTGTTTTGAGAGGGGGGCATAAATTCTTTTTCTTGCTGTCAGGCAGGGATCCATTCGGGATGAATCCGAATGTTGCCAGCAACGTTCATCCAATCGCATCACTACATAGATTTATTAAATTGCCATAAAATCACTATGAATACTTTTAAAAAATTGATTCGAAAGATAGCCGGAAATAAGGAGCTGAGTGTCTCACGTGACGCCGAAGCACCTTCGGATTTCTATGACCAAGCCTATTCAAGTACAAGTGAGTATTTCAAGCACTACACAAATTCCAGATATTATTTTATTTGGACCGTACTTTTAGATCGTGTAATTCGCATTTCGCAACATGCCCGCGTCCTGGAAATAGGATGTGGTCCCGGGCAATTTGCACAAATGCTAGTCGATAATGAAATAAAAAGTTATTATGGCTTCGACTTTAGCGCGAAAGCAATTGAGCTAGCCCAAGGGAAATCCCTACAGACTGCGAATTTTCATGTCGGCAACGCATATGAGGAACCTCTAATGCAGAGATCAGCATCGATGTTTGATGTAGTAATTTGCACAGAGGTACTAGAGCATATTGATCGCGATTTGGAAGTCATCAATCGCTTGGAGCCTGGAACTCGTCTATTAGCAACAGTTCCCAATTTTCCCTACGTTAGTCACGTTAGACACTTTGATACTGTACAAAGCGTACGAGAGCGGTATGCTACTTATTTCAACCATTTCACTGTGGTTGGCTTAAAGCAACCTCATCCATCGACAAATGTCTACTGGGTTTTCGAAGGCATTGTCTCAAACGGTAAATCCAACCAATAATTCTCTCAAACGTGGGTGTCCGCCAGAGGAATGATCCTACCTAAACAATCAACGGTTATTCAAGAATCTGCGACTTCGATTATCGATTCGTATCATTGTGTGGAAATCTAGAATTAAAAAAATGATCAAAGGCACGTTGCGTGCTTGGTTCGCGCCCAAGATCCGTGCGTCAGATTTCCAGCGTGGACTCGAGGCCTTGCAGGTCCCTAAGGATAAACCCGTACTTGTCCACAGCTCGCTGAGCACTTTTGGATTCGTTCCAGGGGGGCCGCAGACGATGCTCGAGGGTATCCAGAATTATCTCCAACCAGGAATGACGATTGTCCTGCCGACGCATTCATGGAATCTTGTAAGTCGTGGCCTGCGGAACTTTGATGCGAATTCAACGCCTAGTTGCGTCGGGACCGTTACCCAGTGGTTCCGACAACAACCCGGCGTGATCCGTAGCCTGCATCCTACACATTCGGTCGCAGCGATCGGACGAGGGGCCGAAGAACTTGTCTCTGACCACGACCAATGCGATACTCCTTGTGGTTCAGGCACGCCCTACCATAAACTGCTGTCTTCCAACGGGACCATACTGCTCCTTGGGGCTCCCCTGGAATCCAACACTTGCTACCACACCCTAGAGGCACTAGCGGGAGTGGACTATCTGCTTCAAAAGGAACCAACGCAGTTTGATATCACGGATAGTCATGGACGCAGCTTTTCAAGAGCTTTCCGACTGCATCAGGCAGGTATTCGACGCGATCTAAGTTCTCTGTACCGCAATCTCCAGGAAAGCGGCGGGATATCGGTAAGTCAAGTCGGCGGTGCTAAGATCACCGCAATGGATGGCCGAAAGCTGTTAAAGGTTGGTATGGATCTTTTGGTAAATAATCCTCGCGCCTTGCTTGATGCCTAGCGGGAGTCGAAATCGCTCACCGGATTTCCGAATGACTAGAAACTCTCTCGACGAATTTCTGGCTGTCCGAGTCCAATAGGGGCAACTTTTTTAAACATGGGTATCTAACGGTTTTAGACAAGGAAACAGCCGTTACGGGAACGAGAGCGATCAAAGGCAATGACTAGGTCCTTTGCTTTCGGTAAAAAAATATACGCTCTCCTAAACAACGAACATCACTTTGCGAAACTGCTTACTACTGCTGACTGAATTTCCGCCCAAGACCACCCCTGGTGTGCATCGATCTTTGCGTTGCTGTCGGCACCTGCGCGAGTTTGGATGGAACCCTATTGTCCTGACGATGGGCGACTGGGTCGACAACACGCCTGAGTTGTTTCGGTCTTTGCCCGAAGGTATGGTCGTCGATCGCTTGAATGACAAGAGAGCCCCAGCCCGGGAAACCCCTGAGACTCCCAACGCCTCGACTGCTTCTGTTTCCGATTCCACACGCGATTCTGGGCTCAAAGCGATTCTGAAAAATTCGCTCCGCCCTTTCCTTCGATTGCTCACGGAGACACCCGATAAAAATTACGGCTGGGCGAAGCTCGCGGCAAAGCGCGGGTCATTTCTAGCTAAAGAACACAACGCCCAATTGGTCTTCTCAAGTGGCCCACCCCACTCAACCCATCTTGCAGCCCTTGCAATTTCCAAGCAGTGTAAAATCCCAATGGTGACCGATCTGCGGGACCCCTGGGGACGTAAACCTTGGAAAAATCACGACAACCCACTTCGAGACTACGTTCTACCCTGGTACGAAAGCCGAGCGGTTCGGGGGGCCAGTCAAGTGATCCTCAATACCGAATCGAGCCTCATCGATTTCCAAAAGCACTACCCATCGCAATCCTCGAAATTCTCTTGCATCCCCAACGGCCTCGATGCGCACCTTGTCGACCAAGTCGCGACGCTACAAAAGCAGCCGAGTTCACACCCGTTTCCCGTCTTCATCCATCCCGGAAATCTCTACGGACATCGCGATCCAGTCCCGCTGATCAAAGCGGTCGCGAAACTCAGAGACCAAGGCAAAAGGATTGCCTTTCGTCAAGTCGGTTCGATCGATCCGCATTACAACACCGAAGCTATCGTAGAGGAACTGGGACTCCAGGACCAAGTATTCATCGAGCCACCGATGTCCCATGGCCACGTCCTACAAGCCATGCGGAACTCGGATGCATTGGTCATCATTCAACCCGACGCTCCCTTTATGGTCCCAGCCAAAGTGTTTGAGATGATGGCCTTCGATCAGCCCATCCTCTCGGTGAGCGACAGCCCATGCACCGAAGCGATCGTACGTCGCTCCGGGGGAGCATGCGCCCCGAGCCGAGACGTCGAGGGTATTGCGGCTTCGATCGAAAAGATTTTGGACATGCTCTCGAGCCCCGAACTCCAGGCCGCTCGGGATTTAGCTCGTACGACCTATGACGCCAAACGGCTTACAGGTCAACTCGCTCTTGTTTTCAACAGGGCCTTATCGTGAGTCGCAAGATCCATATCGGATTTGTTGTCCTGAGGATGGACATCGGTGGCGTTGAACGATCTATCGCCCGATTGCTGGATGGACTCCCCAAGGATCGCTTTCGCATGACGGTCATCTGCTTAGATCGATCGGGCAAAGCGATGGATTGGGTGGAAAACCAAGAGGTTCAGGTCATCGAACTGCGCAAATCACCAGGATGGGACTTCCGAACGATTCGGAAGCTTGCAGACCTGATCGAGTCCCAGCGGATCGATATCCTTCAATCGCACAATTGGGGTACACTTTTCGAAAGCGTTTGGGCGAATCGAAAAAGGCGGGTACATCATATTCATGCGGAACGGGGCACTGTTCTAGGGCCTCCATCACATAGTCGAATCAAAACCGCGCTCAAGGCCCGTTTGATGAGGCATTTGATCGGCCGTGTGGATTTGGTCATGAGCAATTCGTATGCAACGGCTCTAAAGGTCAGGGAAACAACCGGCCTTGCGAATCTTCCCATCGAAGTAATCCCCAACGGTTTGGTCAATCCCTATTCGGATAATCCACTGTCAGACCCCAACTGGGATGCGATGCGGAAAAGAACACGGGGTGATTTAGGGGTCGGGCCATGTGACTTGCTCTTGGGCGTGGTTGGAAGGCTCTCGCCGGTAAAGAATTTTGAATTGGCACTCACGGGCTTTGCTGCGTATTTAACATCGGGGCCGGACCAAATAGTCCAAGGGGAGTTGTCGAATCTTCGCAGCAATCATGGGCTCTCAAGTCGTTCGCACTTGATCCTTGTTGGGGATGGCCCCTGCCGAGATTCTCTTGAAAAATTATCGCAGGATTTGGGGATCACCCAATCCGTACAATTCATTGGCGAAAAAAAAGACGCTTGGCCTTATTATGCTGCGATGGATGTTTTTATGAGTACCAGCCACAGCGAGGGTATGAGTCAATCGATCCTCGAGGCAATGGCCTCGGGAAAAGCGATCATCTCGACCGATGCCGGAGATGCGAAAAGGATGCTGGACTCGGAACGCTGCGGCCGAACACTTTTCGAACCCACTGCGGAAGCCCTAAAAACACAATTGATTTTTTTTGCATCGCGCCAGGAGCATCGAAAAGACGCGGGCGAAAATGCTCATATCCGATTCCAAAACGTCTACAGATTGTCCTCAATGCTCGATCGTTTCTGCGATTTGTACGAGCGATTGATGTCCAACACATCTCTACGCCTAGAAACCAACCGGTAACCCATGAGTAGTACAGCGGTTGTTTGGCTGTTGATTTATCTATTTTTAATTCTGAAGGGACTCGGACGACCCGGTTTGTTGGTCTGTGCCTATGTCCTTTCATTCTACGTCGCTCCTAATTTCTGGTGGTGGGGCAAGGACGGGCTTTTAGCAACCACTAGCCGATGGAGTTTGTACACTGCTATCCTACTGATCGTCGGGATCCTACTGAATTCCCATAAGTCGAATGCTCTGTTGGGTGCAGATAAGCTGGTTCTTTTTTTGCTGAGCCTCTATACCCTTAACTGCACCATGGTGCACTTCTTTTTGGCGGATTATCCGATCGTCAGTTATGACGAGTGGAATCTATTGTGGAAAACGATGCTGACTGCGATATTGTTTCGACTTGCGATCCAATCGATCGAGGACTTGAACTGGATCCTCGCGACGAGTGTGATTGCTTGTGGCTACATCGGATACGAAATCGTCATCAATGATGCTGGTAAGTCGATTCGTGGGCGACTTGAAGGGATTGACTTTCCAGGAGCCTCTGGCTCCAACGGCGCTGCGACGATCATGTCGATGGTATTCCCCTACCTTGCCTATTTGGTGATTTGCAAACCCTTCAAATACTCACGGATCATCGGGTTTCTGTGCGCCCCATTGGTTTTGGATTCGGTGCTCCGATTCAATAGCCGTGGTGCCTTCCTCGGCATGATTGTCTCGGGCATAATGATGTTGGTCATGGCAAGGGGCAAATCCCGTCGCCATGCCTTTGTTGCGGTTTTTTTTGGCGTCCTTGCATTCCTATACCAAGCTCAGGATCCGAAGATCTGGGAACGCTTCTTTTCGATCGGAGCAAGCGAAACGGAAAGGGATAACTCTGCAGCGAGTCGGATCGATTCTTGGAAAGCAGGGATCCAAATGATCGCCGATTACCCATTGGGTTCTGGAGGACGCGCCGCATTCATCAGTCCCCGCGGAAACCTTTACAGCTCAGTAGCATTGGGCCGCGATGATCTACGATCGGTTCACAACGGATACATCAGTATCGCCGCCGGTTGGGGGATCCAAGGATTTTTGTTGGTAACCTTGGCATTCCTGATCGCCATGGGAAGAACATGGTTAGCCGTCAAGTATTTCCAGGAAATGGGAAATGAGAATATGGTCTTTCTGGGTGCCGCGATTTTGGCATCTTTTTTCGGACAGGCTGTTACGACCATTTTTGGAGACTACTACGATGGCGAATGGTTCGTTTGGATTTCGATTTATGGGTTGGCTTATGCGACTTTTGAAACGACCGAACGTGAGCGTTTCAATCGGGAGAGGGAATCCCCGGAACAGATTGAGACATTTTCAGACGACCCGATTGAATTCGATTGGGAACATCGTTCGGTAACCGAACGGATGGATCGCATCAGTTCTCAGGGTGTCTCTCGGAACTAGGGATTGAAGAAATATGTGCGGCATCGTAGGATTTGTTGACTTCGGGGGCCAGACATCGCATGGGATTCTCTCATCGATGACCGATGCATTGGTGCATCGTGGGCCCGATGCCAGGGGTGAAAAGGAATTTCGCATATCTGAGGCCCAGGTTGGATTAGGACATCGACGCCTATCGATTTTAGATCTATCCGAGGCTGGAAGCCAACCGATGGTTCGTGGTCATTTATGGATCGTCTTCAATGGCGAGGTCTACAATTTTGAGGAGATCGCAACCGAGTTGTCGGAATTGGGGCATTCGTTCAAGAGCCACAGCGACACCGAGGTCATTCTCGCGAGCGTTCTGCAATGGGGCTTTGCGGAGGCCGTAAAAAAATTCAATGGCATGTTCGCAATTGCTCTTTTGGACACCGCTACGAAAACGCTGTACTTTGCAAGGGACCGCGTAGGGGTCAAGCCCCTGTATTTTTATCGCTCTGGTTCACTGATTCTGTTTGCTTCTGAACTCAAGGCGATGCACGCACACCCGAGTTTTTCAAAAGACATTTGCCCACGGGCTACGGCGAATTACTTTCGCTTTGGATATGTGCCAGCGAGCCAATGCATTTATAAAAACACCAGACAAATCGCACCAGCGGAGCTGCTGGAGATAAACTTGCTCGATGGCACGGAACGCTCATCCCGCTACTGGCGTCCGGAGGAGATGTTTGGTTCCGAAAAACTTGCAATCGATTTCGACCAAGGGGTAAGCCTGCTGACCGAAAGCTTTTATAAAGCGTTCGAGTATCGAATGGTAAGCGATGTAGAGGTGGGGGTGTTTTTGAGTGGCGGCTATGATAGCACATTGGTTGCGGCTTTATTGCAAAGCAAGCCAGGGCGTCAGCTTCGAACATTTACCATCGGTTTTAAAAATGAAAAATACGACGAATCCGTTTACGCTAGTGCCATCGCTCAGCATATAGGGAGCAAACATCACGAATTGATCTGCGATGAACAAGCAGCGCAAGGGATCATTGTTCAACTCCCCGATATTTTCGATGAGCCCTTTGGTGATTCCTCTGCCATCCCGACAATTCTAGTCAGCAGGCTCGCTAGAGAGCATGTCAAGGTTGCGCTAAGTGCCGACGGTGGCGATGAATTGTTCGGAGGTTACAATCGTTACGCATACTGGCAGAGGTTGGAGCGACAAGCTAAGCGGATTCCTGGGATGCTATCGCGGAGTATTCCCTCCGGATGGATCAAAAAATCATGGGGCGGCGGGTTTCCCGGTAAACGCACTTTGGATTTTATTCAACGTTACCATGATCCGACGACGAGTTTCGAAACAAAAGTTCTGCGTACGTCTCAGATTGTGCAGGAGAGCTTCGTCAACGAACTGCTCGGGGAAACTTACGATCCGTGGTTCGACCTGTCGACCAACTGCGATCTTCCGAAGTTTGATGCGAGAGGTCACGGTGTGCAACAGATGATGCAAATGGACTATTTGCTCTATTTGCCTGGAGATATTCTGACGAAGGTCGATAGAGCCACGATGTCGGTTTCGCTCGAGGGGCGTGAACCTCTGCTGGATTACCAATTGGCTGAATTGGCATTTCGAATGCCGATGGACTGGAAAATCCGCGGTAGCGAGCGCAAACGCATCCTCAAAACCGTCACGGAACAGTACATACCTCGGTCCCTGCTCGATCGTCCCAAGAAGGGTTTTAGCATACCTTACGCAGAATGGCTTCGTGGAAAACTTAGGAATTTGCTGTATGAAAATTTATCCAATTTATCGGTAAGGCGACATGGCATTTTGAACCCGAAGCAGGTCGACCAAGTATGCCAAAGATTTTTGAAGGGGGATGCGACAACCAACGCACCGGTCTGGAATATCTTGATGTTCCAGATGTGGTGCAATCGATGGTTATAATGCCATGAAAATACTTTACCATCATCGTACTATGGGGGATGGAGCCGAAGGGATCCACATCACGGAAATTGTCAATGCTTTTAGGGAATCCGGACATGAAGTAATGGTCATTTGCCCGAGAGCAGCACGCAGGGAAACGGGATTAGAAGCCTCGCACGCGAAGAAAGTCCATTCGGGTAGGGTGTTTCGAACATTTGTTAAGCAGTCCGCCGAGCTAATCTATAATTCCATCACCTATTCACGAGCACTTTGGGGAATATCAAAATTCAAACCCGAATTCATTTACGAAAGATATTCACCACTGAATTTTGGAGGTGTGTTGGCGGCAAAACGATCTGGTATCCCATTAATTCTCGAGGTTAATGCAACCTATGCCGGCCGCTTGGGCTGCGATATCGAGATGGCGTACCCAGGTGTTGCAAAATGGGCCGAACGGAAAGTGCTTCAATGGGCTGATGGAATCGTTGTCGTCAGCGGACCATTGAAAGAATGCGTCATGGATCGGGTCGGCGATCCATCCAAAATCCTGATAACCCCCAATGCGATCAATCTGCGAAAAATCAGCCAAATCGATCCGAATTTGGAACGCCAACGCATTCGCCAGAAGTACGGTATCGAACAGGATTTTGTCGTTGGTTTTGTAGGTTCGATGCGGCGTTGGCACGGGTTGGATTTCCTTGCCGATTGCATCCCCAAGATCCTACAGAACCATCCGGACACCCATTTTTTATTGGTGGGAACAGGGGAGATGGAGGCCGAGCTACGAGAAATCGTAGCTCAACAAGACTTGGAGGCAAACGTGACTATCACTGGAGCGGTAAAACACGATGACGTTTATCCATTGATTGCTGCGATGGACATCGGCGTCTCTCCAGATACACCACCTTACGCCTCACCGATGAAACTCTTGGAATATATGGCACTCGGGGCCGTTCCGATCGCTCCGGATTATCTACCGATCCGCGAAATAATCGACGATGGTCAAACAGGATTGGTCTTTGAACCAAGAAATCCCGATCGGTTTGCTGGAGCGATACTAGAGTTAGCCAAGGACGATTCCATGCGGGCGCGATTGTCCAACGCGGCCAGAAACGAAGTGATTCAACGCAGAAATTGGCCGAGAAATGCAGCCGAGATTCTTGATTTGGTGTCCAGAGTTTCCAAAGGTTCACCAGAAAAATAGTTATGTCGCATCCAATGGAATCATCGGATTTACGCTTGAACGTTCTAAGTGTCTCCACCAACTACCCCACACTAGAGTGTCCAACTCGAGGAATTTTTGTTCAAAGGCGACTCGCTGCGTTGTCGCGGCTAGCAAACGTTCGTGTATTGGTTCCAAGGCCCACTTTCCCAATCCTGAGGCCCTGGATCGTCGACGAACCACTCCAGACAGAAATGCAACCTGTCGACATCCGACGAATGTTTTATATCCCCAAGATTGCAAGTATGCTGAACGGATTATGGATGGAGCGATGCATTGAAAAATGGGTCAGCAGCCTACCGATTGCCTCATTGAAAAATCCAATCCTCGATGCACATTTCGGATTTCCCGAAGGTGTAGGAGTATCCCGAGTCGCCCAACGAAGAAAACTACCTTTCTTCATCACATTGAGGGGTCTTGAAACGGATCTTTTTAAAAGCAAGTTCATTCGAAGCCAAATGGTACGTGCATTGAACTCCGCAACTGGGGTGATTGCAGTTAGCCACTCATTAAAAGCAACAGCTATTGAAAATGGGATCTGCGAATCCAAGATTCAAGTGATCTCTAACGGTGTGGACAACTCCTTTTTCCATCCTGGCAGTAAAGAACAAAGCCGATCCAAACTCGGAATCAAGAACTCAGCGAAACTGATCGTCTCGGTCGGCTCAATACGGCGACTCAAAGGCTTCGATATCCTGTTGGACGCTATTGAGCATTTTCGAAACGACTCGGATTTCAGATGCGTGATCCTTGGTACAGTCATGGAACAGTCTTGTCATCATGAGCTCCTCGATCGAATCTCCGCTTTGGGAATGGAATCCTGTGTCAAACTCATCGGTGCAAAGCCACCAGACGAGCTCATCGATTGGCTTCGTGCGGCCGACTTGTTCGTTCTACCGACTCGCCGTGAGGGATGTTGTAATGCTGTTTTGGAAGCTCTCTCCACTGGAATTCCGGTGATCACCACTCCTGCTGGTGACAATGTCCACTATGTTGCAAACGGGTTCAATGGCTTTATCGTTCCGCACGAATCGCCGACCGCACTCTATGACGCGATTGCCAAGTCTTTTAGCCATCCCTGGGATACAAAATTGATATCGGAATCCGTTCGAAACTCAACTTGGGATGGCGCAGCCGAAAACGTAGTTCGTTACATGAAGGAGCAATCGTCTCAATGAGAGACGTTTCCCTTGAACGAAATCAGCAAGTTAGGGGGCTGGGCCGATTAGAACGATGTCCGAATTAAGAATCCTGAGCGTCTGCACGAATTTTCCGACGCGAAACCGACCGACACTGGGATTGTTTGTTTACCGTCGATTGAGCAAACTTTCTGGTTACGGCGATCTGCGCCTGCTCGTCCCACAACCCTATTTTCCATTCCTAAGGCCGAGGCCTGCCGATGCGTTGCTTGCAGGCAATAACATGCCTGTTTCCATTAAGCGAATGTTCTATTTGCCTGGCGTTGCCAAGAGTTGGGATGGAGGGTGGCTAGAGCGAGTCGTTTCAAGATGGGTTTCCTCGATGAAGGACCTGGATCGGGGTACGACCATTCTTGACGCTCACTTTGGCTATCCCGAGGGGGTGGGTTGCTACCGAGTTGCCAAGCGCCTTGGGGTTCCTCTGTTCATCACTGTCCGTGGTTTGGAGACAGAGTTGATGGAGTTTCCTGCGATCCGCAAGCAGATGCTCGAGGCCTTTGATTACTGCACTGGGGTCATTGCGGTAAGCCAATCGCTCAAGGACATGCTCGTTGAGCAGGGTCTCGAGGCGAAGAAAATCCGAGTCATCAGCAACGGTGTGGATTCAGATATCTACAGTCCTCGGGATAAGTTGCAAAGTCGGCAGCAGTTGGGGGTCCGAATCGATGCGAAGTTGATCGTTTCTCTCGGTAATGTTCAACGCCGAAAAGGCTACGATCTGCTGGTCGAAGCGATCGCTCCGTATCGCGATACGCCAAGCTTTCGCTGTGTCATCCTTGGAGGTGTCAACGAAACGGCGACGATGGCGAGTTTGGAGGCAAGAGTAGCGCAATTAGGAATGAGCGACCAAGTCCAGTTTCTGGGGCAAGCAACCCCGGATGTGGTCGTGCAGTGGTTGCGTGCAGCAGATGCCTTCGTGTTGCCGACCAGACGCGAGGGGTGCTGCAATGCCGTTCTAGAGGCGCTCTCGAGCGGTGTGCCCGTTATTACAACACCTGCAGGTGACAATACGAAATTTGTCGTCGATGGAAAGAACGGATTCATCGTGCCGCATGAGGATCCCAGGGGACTCCACCGGGCGATCGAGCAGGCATCGGAACACCCATGGGATTCGAGGGCAATATCCCAGTCCGTTCACCAGTACACTTGGGATGGAACGGCTGAGAAGGTCCACATGTTTTTCCAAGAGCGACTCGGCCGAGGATAAATTGGTTCATTCATCTAGGACAATCTGTGTGACGGTCGATACCGAGGAAGAAGGACTCTGGGGGGGGACCTTTCCGGTGCGCAATTGCACCACGGAAAACCTTCGGGGTTTGGAGCGATTTCAAAATCTATGCAATAGGTTCTCTTTGTCCCCGACATACCTCATCTCTGCCCCTGTGCTTGAAGATCAAAGGGCCATCAATGATTTGAAGAAATGGATGCTTCAAGGACGGTGCGAGATCGGAGCCCACACTCACCCGTGGTGCAACCCGCCGCTTGTTGCTCAAAACGTCTCGAATCGAGATAGTTTTTTTTGCAATCTACCCAACGACCTACAGTTCGAAAAACTTCAATGGTTGACCGACCGAATCACCGACGTATTCGATCAGCCACCCCGGACCTACCGAGCCGGCCGTTATGGCTTCTCCAAGGCAAGTATTCCGCACCTGTGCGAACTCGGTTACGTTCTGGATTCGAGTGTGTTGCCCTTTTTTGACTATAGCGCCGAGGACGGTCCCGATTATCGACAAAGCGAAAGAAAACCTCATGTGATTTCGGATCCTGTTTCCAAACACTCCATTTGGGAACTACCTGTTTCAACCGGATTTTCCAGGCCAGGATACTATAGCTTGAGGAAAAAACTTTGGCGATGCGTTGGCGGCCCGCTTGGACGAAAAACGAAATTGGCAGGACTTTCCGTCAGGCTCGGTCTGACCCGTCATCTGAAACTATCCCCCGAAGGGACTCAATGGAGAGAACTCAAGGGGCTCGTCGACGGACTAGTCCAAGATGGAATAAACCATATCGTGCTGATGCTCCACAGCACTTCGCTGATGCCTGGGTTTTCCCCCTATTGCAAAACGCCAGAAGCAATTGAGAACCTGTACGATCGTTTGGAAAAAACGCTCCGCTACGCAATCGAACATCATCATTTCGAAGGTTTAGCCTTGCTTGATGTCGCTACCAAACTGAATACCACTTTTGACCCCAATCACTACTAATTAAAGCATTCTCAAGAGATGCGAGTATCGAACGAACAAGTTCTTGAATTTGCACGATGGACCGGGGACTCCAATCCGATCCACGTCGATCCGGTGGCTGCCAAAGAATCGGCATTCGGTGGCACGATCTGCCACGGCATGCTCGTGCTGATCGAGGCATTTTCCCAATCGGATTTTGGGTTCGATCGCTTTGCGACACCTCTTGCAAATATCGATGTGCAGTTCCGTAGCGAGGTCCGACCCGAATCGCTGAGCCAAATCGACTTTGTCCGAACCGAATCGGGCCTGGGAGGCAAAGTCACCTCCAATGCAGGGCTCCAAATGGAAATCGCAGCCCGCTGGCAAAATTCAATCGCAAATCAGGGCTCAACACCCCAAGAGCATTCCTTTTCCTGGATGTCCAACGCGCTTGACCATGGCACAAGAACATCCATCGAGGAACGCCCCGAACCCTGGACCACCGATGATTTTTACGCGGGACAGCAAACCCTCGGTGTCCATCGCTTCGGTTTCCATGAACCCTCAGAAAAAAGCAAGTTCAGCACCGTTCAGGAACAAGTCTTCGGGCTTTGCAGTTTTATCGTCGGTATGAGAGTCCCAGGACTCTCTTCGCTGTTCACCAAATTGAAAGCCCAGTTCCTAGACGATCCACCCGCCACCGAGGAACTACTCTATCGGTTGACCTTGAGAAACTATGATGACAATTTCCGGATTTTGGAAATGCATCTAGAAATTGCCACCGCTAACCTCCGTCCGGTAGCCAACTGCCAAATCGAATGCTACGTCCGATTCCCTCAACGCGATCCCCAACTGGCGACCTACGAGACGGTTATATCCGATTCGGAAAAACAAGCGATCCGAGGTCGAATCGCTCTGGTCTGTGGAGCAAGCCGCGGCTTGGGAGCCGATATCGCCGCTGCCCTGGCTTCTGCCGATTGCATCACCTACTTGGCCAGCCGCCGACGCTCCCCTACGACCGATCAACTGGTATCCCAAATCCAGCAGCGAGGGGGAATAGTTCACGTAATTCTTGGAGACGTAGGCGATCCAAAATGGTGCCAAAGCACTCGCACCGTTATCGAACAAAACCATGGACACCTGGATCTGCTTGTTCTCAACGCCTGCGAGCTGCCGCTTCTCCAACAGATCGCCGATTCGAATCCACTCGACTCTGCCAATTACATCCAGCGAAATATCGCACTTTACCAGCAACCGCTGATGCATTTCTTAGGGCTTCTCAAGAAAGCCGACGGAACGCTCGTCGCGATCTCCTCTTCTGCAGTCGAAGATCCACCCTCTGGGTTCGGGGACTACGTTTCGGTGAAGCTTGCTCTCGAGGGTTCCATTCGGACCTTGGCCAAGGAAAATAGCAATCTCCGCTGCTTGATCGTCAGACCTCCCCAATTGCAGACCGCTTGGAATGATACTCCGATTCGTGCCGTAGGATCGGTCAGCTTACCGGCAGTAGCCTCCGAGGTACTCGTTGCAATCAGCTCGCCGACTTGGGATCGCAATCTCAAGTTGCTTACCAAGTTTCCTAAGCGGAAGGCGCCTCGAGATAAACGCAACGGTCAAATCGATTTGGCGCTTGTGGCAAGTTTCACATTGGATCCAATCCATCCGGGGTTTGAAGGCTGGAGCGAACTTCTCGACATCGCGGTCCGACCCAATGTCGCACCCTATGCTCAGATCCTTCAACAAGCTCTCGATCCAACCAGCCTCGCATCAAGATCGACTTTCGGAAGCGTTTTCCTCCTCCGAAGTGAGGATTGGTTCCACGAACTAGCCCCCGAGTTGCTCTCCTCGAGCGATCAGGTGTCGAAAATCCTAAGCAAGAGTGTCTCTGAATTTGTCAGCGCGATGAAAACGCATCGCGCTTTGGCCAAAGGACCAACGCTGCTATTGCTCTGCCCATCGTTTGCAGAGCCCGCAATTGCGCCGCTGTTTGAGCAAGCCGAGTTGGAAATCCAAACAGCACTCAAAGGATTAGCCGGCTTGACGGTTTGGCGAGCCGACGCTTTTCACGCCCGTTATGACATTCGAGACCTGAGCTTTCGCGATGTATTGCGAAATACGATCGGGCATATCCCCTACACCGACGCATATTATGATTTCCTATCTACCCTATGCGTCAGACATCTGCAGCGTAGGCTCGATACCCCAAAGAAAGTCGTTGTCCTGGACTGCGATAACACCCTCTGGCGTGGAGTGGTTGGGGAACTGGGGGTCGAAGGTATCGGCTTTGATCCAGCGCACCGGCGACTCCAAGAAAAACTCGTCGAGCTAGCCCAAAGCGGAGTACTGCTGTGCCTCTGTAGCAAGAACGAACCCGAGGACGTTTGGGAGGTTTTCGACAAACGAAAGGATTTTGGGATCCGACGCGATCAAATCGTTGCATCGAAAATCAACTGGATGCCCAAGGGGCAAAACATTCAAGAGTTGGCCCGGTCCCTCAATCTCGGACTCGATAGCTTCATCTTTCTCGATGACAATCCAGTCGAATGCGCCGAGGTTCGCGCTACTTGCCCAAGCGTACTTACCCTTCAATGGCATCATGAGAACAATCGAGCCATGCAACTGCTCGATCATCTCTGGGAACTCGATGTTCACGCGACGACCAACGAAGACCGCGAGCGGACAAAAATGTACCGCGAGGAATTTCAGCGTCAGGAAGTCCAAGCCAATGCGGCCAACTTCCAAGCATTTATCGATTCACTCGAGTTGCAAGTGGTCTACCATGAAGTCACCCCAGAGAATCTCCAAAGAGCTTCCCAATTAACACTGCGAACCAACCAATTCAATTTCACCACCATCCGCCGTAACGAATCTGAAATTCTTGAACTGCTCAATGACCCTACTGTCGATATACAGATTGTCCAGGTTCAAGATCGATTCGGAGATTACGGCATCGTCGGGCTCTTTATCGCAAAAACGCTCTCTTCTGGGTACTCCATCGATACTTTCTTGCTCAGTTGCCGTGTTCTAGGAAGAGGTGTGGAACATCGAATGGCCTCGCACATCGCAACCCTCGCCGAACGACGTGGGCTGAGCGAAGTTCTTTGGACATACAAACCAAGCGAAAAAAATGCTCCCGCGCGTATGTTCCTAGAGAAAATCGCGGAACAAATCCAAGTAGATCCCAAGGGGACTGAAGTTCCCATCGCCGTTGCGACCCTCAAGAATCTTCAATTCCAAGCCGACCACGATTACCAGGTGGTCGATGCCCCCTCTCCGCAAGATCCACAACCCAAAAAAGAATCGCAAAGTACCAAGAAGCGATCAGCAAGAGTCCGCGAAGAGCAAATCCGAAAAAGCGCCGAGGAACTTGCGACTTGGCAGAATTTATCCAAATCGTTTCGAGGCGGTTTTCAGACCAGCACATCATATCCTCCTTCCAACCTTGACGTCGAGAGCCATGTGCTCGAAACATTTTCGAGCGTACTGGGAATCGAAACCGAAAAAGTCAAAAGCGTCGATCGGCTTGATGCTCTTGGATGCGACTCGCTTCAAATCGTCGGTATAACCGTCTCGCTGACGAGAATTTTCACCGATCTGCCCCCGACTTTGCTTTTCGAATACCGGAGCGTCTCGGAAATCATCGAGCAAATCAAAAGGATTACGACTCCATCTTTTGATCGTTCCTTGCACGCTACTTCGGGTACGTCGGTAACACTAGATAGAAACCAATCTCGAACCTCCCCGGTCGATAATCAAATCGCGATCGTTGGAATAGGAATCCAGTGCGCAGCCGGAAAAGACCCGGGTTCTTTATGGAATGCATTGCTCAATCAAAAATCGATGGTCGTCCCTCTGCCAGAGCATCGAGACGGTTACGTCGGCGAAACCGAATTTCAGCATCCTTATTTCGCTTCATTGATGCCAGAGGTTACCGGGTTTGATCCTGAATTCTTCGGTATCTCCCCACGCGAAGCGCAATACATGGATCCGCAAATGCGGATGGTGCTACAAAGCTCATGGCATGCTCTGGAAGATGCGGGCTCCTTCGGTGCACACTACGATCGATCCATGGGGATATTTATAGGAGTGATGTACCAATGTTACGGACGTTTGGCAAACGTCATCGCAACGAGCAATGCCAGTGTTTATCGATGCTGGGAAGGCTTTGGAGTTGCCAATAGGCTTTCCCAAGTCCTAGGAGTTTCAGGTCCTAGCCTTGCGATCGATACAGCTTGCTCCTCATCTGCAACAGCACTCCATTATGCTGTGCAATCGCTCCGAAATGGCGAGTGCCAAAGCGCCGTCGTCAGCGGAGTGAACCTGATTCTCGATCCAGCTCGAATCGCACAACTAGATAACTTGGGAATCCTGACACGCTCAGGAAAATGTGTACCCTTTGGGGATCAAGCCGATGGAACCGTCATCGGAGAGGGAGCCGTCGCGATCGTGATCAAGCGACTTTCCGATGCGGTGCGCGATTCGCAGCGTATCTATGCGATCATCAAAGGAACGGGCCTGAGTGTCGGAGCCGGAAGCGTCGGATTCACCGCACCGAATCCCGTCGCACAATCCCTTGCGATCCGGGCCGCACTTGCCGATGCCCAGGTCGACCCTCGCACGATCGGATACGTAGAAACCCATGGAACCGGTACGCAACTTGGCGATCCCATCGAAGTCCGTGGCCTAGAGATGGCCTACTGCGACACGACCCTCTGGGACCAAGATCTCGAGTGCCAAGCCCATACAGGGATCGGCTCGATCAAGCCCAACATCGGACACCTCGAAGCCGGTGCAGGGCTCATCGGAGTGGTCAAGGCAGCCCTCCAACTCCATCACAAGACCCTCTTGCCGAGCCTCACCTCGGATCGCCCCAACCCCCAAATCCCATTCGACAAACTCCCCTTTAAAATCCAACGCACAACCCAAAACTGGGAACCGCTCGAAGTATTCCGAAAAAGCCTGCAAGCCTCTGAAACCCTGCCGCGTCGAGCCGCAGTCAACTCCTTTGGCGTCGGTGGCTCAAACGCTCACATCGTCCTCCAAGAGGCTCCTAGGCTCGAGTCCCCCTCCTCGGGGACGGATCGCTCCTGGCACCTGCTAACCCTGCAAGCAACAAATCTAGAGGGACTCAAACTCCAAGCCAGAGGTTGGTCGAAATTCCTAAAAGTACAGAACCAACCGTCGATCGGAAATGCGATCTATTCCAACATCGATGGACGTAAAAGTTTTGAATTCCGAGCCGCCTTACTGGTCGATGACCTTCAGGCCGCTTCGAACAGCCTCGACCGCTGGGGTACTGAATCCAGCGACCTGTGCGAATCGAACCCACATTCCGAAGATTTATTTTGGGGCAATGCGATCTGGAAAAAATCCAATCGCATCGCATATCTCTTTACAGGCCAAGGCGCCCAGTATCCTGGTATGCTCGGGCAGCTTTATGAGGAAAACCCAATCTTCAAGAATGCCATCGATCAATGCGCCAAGCTGCTCGACCCACTGCTCGGAGTGCCGATACTGCATATCCTCTTCGGGCAAAATTCTGACCCCAATCCATCGATTCATCAAACTCGCTATACCCAACCAGCAATGTTTGTGATTCAGTACAGCCTGTTCAAACTTTGGGAGTCCTACGGAATTAAGCCCGATGTCGTACTTGGGCATAGCATCGGAGAAATCGCAGCCTACTGTACAAGCGGAGGGTGCTCTCTTGCCGATGCTCTTCGACTCGTCAGTGCTCGTGGCGAATTGATGCAACGTTTGGACTCAGGGGGTGGGATGATGTCGGTCTCGACCTCGGCTCAGGCAGTCGAATCGCTCCTAACCCAAAGCGGTGCAGATCTATCGATCGCTGCGTATAACGGTCCGAACCAGACGGTTGTCTCTGGTTCGCTTGTGCAAATCGCGAGATTCGCAGAACAAGCTCTTTCCGCCGGGATCAAAACCCAAGCATTGAAGGTTTCTCATGCTTTCCATTCGAAACTCATGGAGCCCATGCTCGATGAATTTCGTTCGGTTGTCTCCAAACTAGGGCTCGGGGTCCCAAGCATCGAATTGATTTCCACGGTGAGCGCAAAGCCCGCTGCTATCGAGCTCGCCTCGTCGGAGTACTGGGTCGACCAAGTGCGTCAGCCTGTGCGATTCATGCAAGCGATGGAAACCCTCGCGAGCAAAGAACTTTCACACTGCGTTGAGATCGGACCACATCCGGTACTCGTTACAATGGCTCAGACGATGGAACTGGCTGATTTTCATGAGACAACTCGGTGGTTACCGAGCGCTCGTCGAGGAGAAAAAGACTGGCCGGTTTTTCTAAAAAGCATCGCGCAATTCTACGTCGACGGATATCGAGTCGATTGGAAGACGGCCGAGGCACCCTATGCAAGGCAAAGGGTGAGTGTTCCAGGCTATGAATTCTCCAATCGCAGGATTTGGCTCGATGAAATCAAATCGCTGGTAGCCAACCAAAACACCGTCGAGCATACTAAACCAGAAACCCTAGGCCAAAACTCCCCGGAACGACTTCTTTACCAACTCGGCTGGACACGCTCGGCAACCTGTGAGGAGACGTTGGCAAACCCAGCCAAGCCTATGGTCTCGGACAAGCCCTGGCTCGTGCTCTCGGTGGGCGATGCTGCACTCGGAGCAGATCTGGAAAAACAACTTCAGAGCCTCGCATACCAAGTACGCCTGGCTCATTGGAATCCCGAAAAAAGGGACTGGCATCTCCAGCCTAGCGATCTGACGGGGGTTGAACGCATCATCCTGGCTGCAGGAGAGGCTTCTGGGAGTTTGGAAAACCACGACGATGTCCAATCGCTTTGCGATTCGCAAATTGAGGCCTTTTCTCAGGCGCTCAGGCTGGCCCAAGCAGCCGAGGCCTCTGAACCGTCCAAAACCGATCGTTCAAGAGTTTTTTGGTTGGTAACCAATGGAGCATCGATGCTCGTGAATTCGCCGGCTCTCTCACCACTATCTGCCGTCCTCTGGGGTGGTGCCAAAGTCGCTTCGATCGAACTTCCCGAGTACTGGGGAGGATCGATCGATGCGGGAGATAGGGTGCTAGAGGCAGTCCGATGGATCGCTGGAAAATTCGATGAAGACCAAGTCATCCTCGATGGCCAAAGAGCGTGGGTGCCTCGACTCGAACCGCTGCGAGTCGATTCGGATACGAATGCCCACCCCCTCGGACGTAGCGTGTTGATCAGCGGCGGACTCGGAGCGATCGGATTGCGATTGGCCAAATATGCCCTCGAACAAGGCGCCGTGGAATTGATCCTGGTCGGCCGCAACGCAAAACCAACCGACCAGCAACACAGAAGGCTTGAAGGATTGCAGCGCAACGGGTGCTCGATTCGCTACCTATCTGCCGATGTTTCAAGCGAACAAGGACTTGCCAAACTAGACTCTGCCCTGGAAGGGACACAAATCGAGTCGATCTTCCATACCGCTGGGATCGATTTCCTTTCTCCGATCGCTCAATGGACTGGCGAAGATATTCGTCGGGTCACTCAGGCCAAAATCCAAGGAGCATGGAACCTCCATCGATGGAGCTTGAAGCACCCGATCAAACAATTTGTGTTGACCTCTTCGATCGCCTCGGTATGGGGAGCCCCCGAGCGGTTCCTCTATGCCTCTGCAAATGCGTTTCTCGATGCACTCGGGGATTCAAGAACTTTCCTTAAGCTTCCAGTGACTGTGCTGAATTTTGGCCCCTGGGCAGACGGCGGCATGGCCGATCGAGCGTCGCTCGAAGAATACCAACGGGTTGGAATGCAAGGATTGGATCCTACCGAGACACTTCGAGCGATCGATCTGGTTCTCAAACGAGGAGTTTCAAAAGCGGTCATCACCGACACGCGATGGGAACGCTTTGTATCGGTCATGTCAGCTCGCAGAGCGAGATGCGTTTTCAACTCGGTACTCCTGGATAAAGATCAAATCCGAATTCCCCAAAAGGCTCTATCCAAAGAACCTTGGTTGACCGAACTCCGCATTCTGGACCAGAAACTCCAAGAGACCGAACTCAAGCGGTTGATCCGTAAAGAACTTTCAGAGGTACTAAAATCTCAAGAGGAGCGAATCCATTCAGATCGAAATCTATTCCGTTTGGGATTGGATTCGATCACCGCCGTGGAGTTATCGATGCGGATAAAAAAGGGGACCGGAATCGTTGCAGGAAAATGGCTCTCGGGAGAACCTACGATCGACTCGGTCGCAAAAGCTTTATTGGACCATTGGAGAGCAGAGACTTCAGCCAATCCAACATCTGTCGGTGCAGAAATTGCAAGACCACTGGTCACCGGACCATGGACCAAAGAGCTCATGGCACTCTCAAGTATCGAGGAAAAAAAACGCAAAATGCTCGATTGGCTCGCCAGGGACCTCGAACGCCTCTTCGGGAAACCCACGTCCGGGCTTGCTCTTGAAACTCGAATGTCCGATCTAGGACTCGATTCGCTCGGCTCCGTTGATTTCGCAACCCACCTTAGGAAACAGTTGGGCCTTTCCTCCCCGCCACGCCTGATGCAGTACCCAACGATCGGTGATTGGATCCTATCGATCTTGAACCAACCCAATTGGAAACGCACCGAAGAAGCCCCTCCAAGTGGACAAACCGCTGATCAAGGAGCCGAAATCCTATTGTTCGAGCCCTCACTCCATGCAGATGTAATGGACTTTTGTGCCCAAGGTTGGCAGGACCGCGTACCGGAGATCCAACAAAAGCGTTGGGATTGGATGTTCGTTGGCTCTGCAACAAGATTGCAAACCACTCCGAAGGTATGGTTGGCTCGCGACCAGAATAAAATCGTCGGCCAAATGGGGGTTCAGTTCACAGGCCTCAAGCTAGCCAAGGAAGAAATTCGATCGGGTTGGTTTGTCGAAACGATGGTTCTAGATCGCTATCGCTCGCAAGGCCTCGGTGCGCAGATCCTACTGCAGGCAGAAGAACAGATGCCTCAGGCACTCTCACTGGGCCAAACGCCCGAGGTTCGTAAAATCCTCGATTCACTCGGATGGAAACAAATTTGCCCTTTAAATATTCATGTGTTCATGACCAATCCTCAGAGCATTCTCAAGGGTAAATTTCCGATGGGTTTAGACCGACTCGCGGCTGCATATTTCAGCCTCCATCGCGCTCGTCGTAACGCCCTGCAAACAAGTCGAGATAGCCGGATCGAATTTCGTAGGATCGAGCGGTTTGATCGATCGCATGATGCTCTATGGAACGAAATGCGTAAATCCGTATCCTGTTTGGCTGTCAGAGATAGCAGTTTTCTTAATTGGAAATACTTCGATCAACCTGCGCTGAGCTACGATTGCTGGGAAATAATTCTTTCGGATCGAATCCTGGGAGTGGTGATTACAAGGACAGAGAATGCCACCAGAGAATATCCCTATAGCCGCCTCCATTGGATCGATTTAATCTGTCCCATGGATCCTCGGACGATCAATACAATGATTCAGGGTTGCATTAAAAAATCCGAAGAACTAAAGGTCGATGCGATCTCAGTTCACCTTACTCACAAACTTATAGAGCAAGGACTCATTGAAAACGGATTTCTTAATAGACCTCCAACGCGATATCTTTTTGCATCACGAGGACTCCTCGAGGCACACCCTAACTTATGCGAATTGGATTGGCTCGTCACAAAGGGGGACTCAGACATTGATAGGCCCAATTGGGGCGATCAGAAAAAACTTCCGAGGGATTAGAAAATCCCCCTCGACAAGAAGAAATCAAGATAGACCGAAATAAAAAATAATCAACAAACCAGAATAAGGAAAAAAATAGAAAATGAGAAACAAAGGCAAGACTTTATTAAACGAGAAAAAGATTTCCATAACGATCGATTTTGAACAGATGATCATGTGAAAACGCGTAAAGACCGAGGAAAAATCCGTTGAGCGATCAAGGATTAACAAGCGATCAAGATGAAGAAACCTAGAAGATACACAAACGCGAGAAAACCAAACTGCGGATCTTTCTCATGAATCGAATAGGGTCTTGATTATGCGGATACTGTATCATCATCGAACGCGCGGAGATGGAGCCGAAGGAATCCATATAGGTGAAATTGTATCAGCTTTTGAATCCTTAGGAAACCAGGTTAAACTGGCTGGCCCCTGGTCGAAAAAGAAAAAACTTGGACTAGCTAGAAACCAAACAAACCTCGCAACCAAAAAGAGCTCTTTTCGATTGGCAGTGCTCTTCAAACAAACTGCGGAATTACTCTACAACGCGATTTCTTTTTTCAGAGCGTTTTTTTGGGTTTTATGGTTTCGTCCGGCATTCATGTACGAAAGATACTCGGCATTCAATTGCGGTGGAATTCTTGCTGCCGCACTACTCAGATTGCCTGTTGTCCTAGAGGTCAATGCAACATTTGCGGGAAAATTCGGTTGCCGTTTCCATGTATGCTATCCGAATGCATTGAAGTTTTGCGAAAGAATCTCACTGGCAAACGCATCGGTTGTAGTTGTTGTCTCAAATGCCCTTCGAAATTGCGTGATCGATCAAGGTGTTGAACCCCACAAAGTTTTGGTGCTGCCAAATGCAATCAACGAACTTAAGTGCAGACGAGCCGAACAAGCTGCTGAAAAAAACAGCCCAAAGTTACGCGCAATCTTGGGAATTGAATCCGAATTCGTAATCGGCTTCGTTGGGTCCCTCCGTCGTTGGCACGGCATTGATTTTCTCATCCAAGCGATTCCCGATATAATCCAGGCATGTCCAACCGCTCAGTTTCTAATTATTGGTTCTGGCGAGATGGAGGCGGAATTCAACGACTTTGTAAAGAGAGAAAAATTATCATCGAAAATCGTCTTGCACCCGGCGGTTGATCATGACGCTGTATTCGATTATTTGGCGATCATGACGATTGGATTAATGCCTGATTCAAATCAATTTGGTTCTCCGATGAAAATTCTGGAATATATGTCGATGGGGGTCGTTCCGGTGGCACCCGACGTAGAGCCAATTCACGAGATCATGGAAGACAGAGTCAATGGGATGATCTTTCAGCAGCGAAACCATTTTGCGTTTGTAGAAGCGATTTCGACCATGTATGAAGATCGGGAATTGAGGCTGAAACTTGCAAACAATGGGATGGGTTATGTAAAAACGCATCGGCTTTGGCGAATCAATGCAGAAAAGACTCTCGAAGCCATTGATCCATACCTTCGGCACCCCAAAAAAAGAAAGAGCATTGATTAGAAATGCAAGCCTATCAATTTTTCTGCCAAAACTTGATCCTCCCGTTGTCAGACCTTATTTTAGGACAACGAGTTTCGAAGACATTGAAACAACTGAGAGAATTTCAATGGAATTCACTCGACAAGATCAATTCGTACAGGGATCGGAAGGTACATCTGCTTCTTACGAAGGCCACCGAAAGGATTCCTTATTACCAAGACGTGATGAAAACGTTGAACCTCCGTTCTAACTCCATGTTATCCTATGATGATCTGTGCAGATTTCCTATCCTAGAGAAACAAACCATACGCGAGCAAGGCGATCGGCTTATAGATCCACGCTTTACAGGACGCAGGTACAAGATGATGTCGTCGGGTTCGACTGGCGTTCAGACAACGGTCTGGTCGGATATTGCTTCGATGAACGAAGTCTACGCCACTCAACTCTTGTTTTGGGAGTGGGGTGGGTTTAAACTTGCTGACAGGCATCTCCAGACAGGAATGTCCGTCGATCGTGGGGCGACGAAGAAGCTAAAGGATATGATTTTTCGCTGTAATTATTTCAGTGCTTTTGGTCTCACGGACAAGCATTTACAGTTGATGCTCGAACAGATTGACAGGAAAAAAATTGAATTTGTTTTTGGTTACGCATCGAGTATCTATGTCCTAGCGAAATACCTTGAGTCGATTGGCGAAACTCGCCAACTTCGCTCTGTTTTCACATGGGGAGACAGCCTGTTTCCCAATTTTCGCCAAGTGATCGAGAGAGTTTTTCGCTGCAAGGTAAGTGACTGTTATGGTTTAGGCGAAGGGTTGCAATGCGCGGCTCAATGCGAAATACATGACGGATTGCATGAAGCGATGCATGGTGTTGTGCTTGAGATTGTGGACTCCGCTGGGAATCCATGTCCCACGGGTGAAATCGGAAGAGTGATTGTTACCCGCTTGGAACACGGTTGTATGCCACTGATTCGCTATGATACAGGAGACGTAGCTTCGTTTCTTCTAGATCCCTGTCCCTGTGGACGGAAATTGCGATTGCTTTCGCGTATTCAGGGGCGAGCTACAGATATAGTCTCTACACCCTATGGCGATCGACTCATTGTTCATTTTTTCACTCAGCTTTTTGAAATGGTTCCTCAGATTCGACAATTTCAGGTTCGTCAAGAGCAGCCGGATCGAATTCGTATTCTTTATGTTGCTAGCGACAGATTCGAAGTGGGTTTACTCGACGGTTTGAAAAAGCAGATCCAGATGAATTGCAAATATCCTTTGCAGGTGGATTTTGTTCCCGTGAGCGATATACCTCTTGAGAGGTCGAACAAGCGCCGTTTTGTAATATCGAATGTACCTTTGTAGCAATTGCATCGCGTCGAAACACAAAAGACCTTTATTCCTGTTGCATGATCCAAGGATTCTCCCATGAAAATACTTTTCTTAATCGATCCTACGACGGGTTCAGATCGGCGTAAAGAATTGGAACTCAGGCCAAATGCTATGTCTTGGCCGAGCAGACATGGGAATCTATTGCGGGAATAATACCTGAGTCGATTTACCAAATCTTAATGCGCCCTCATAAGCTGAAATTATCACACCAATACCATTTTAGATTGGCCAAATAAGTGAACGTTTTCATCGTTACGGGCTTGATCGGGATCCTGCTTCCAAGCCTAGGGTATCCGCTTTTGATTTGCTTGGTCTCGGCATTCAAGAGATCATCTGGCCCAAAGAACACCGATCCCAAAATCCAGTTGGAATCCGATTTGCCCTCGGTAAGTTTCATACTCAACGCCTACAACGAAGGGGCAGTACTCCGAGAGAAACTTATCAATACCCTTGCGCTGAACTACCCGAGAAGCAAACTCGATGTTATGGTTCTATCAGACGCCTCATCGGATCAGACCGATCAGATCGCTCGAGAGTTTGCCGATCAAGGAATCCGGCTTTTTCGATCTGAAGAGCGTGTTGGTAAATCCGAAAACCTCACACGCTTTGTTCCTGAATCCAAAGGGTCACTCATTGTTTTTTCCGACGCGAACTCGATCTACCAGCCAGACGCCATCCTTCGGCTTGTCTCCCATTTTGAAGACCCTCGAATCGGTTATGTCGTCGGGGCGCAGAGGTATCTTCGGCGTCAAGACCATGCGGAGCATGACTCGGAGAATCAGTATTGGGAACTTGAACTTAAACTTAAGGAATGGGAGAGCAATGTCAGCAGTGTGGTCGGGGCAGACGGAGCGATTTTCACGATGCGAAAAGAGCTTTTTGAACCGCTTTTGGCAAGCGATATCAACGATTTCCTGGGTCCTCTGAAAATTATCCAAAAAGGATACCGTGGGGTCTTCGAACCCCAAGCAGTCTGTTACGAGGCTCCCGTATCGTCGATGCAACGGAACTTTTTTCGAAAGGTCCGCATCATCACCCGCAGCCTCCAAGCCGTCTGTCAAGTCCCCACGGTTCTTCTCCCGTGGAAGACAGGTTGGTTTGCAATCCAGGTTTGGTTTCATAAAGTACTGAGGTGGTTTTCGCCGGTTTTCATAGGTCTATTGCTCCTCGGGGCTGGACTGGATGTCACTCGTGGTGGCTTTCAGGGAAAGGTGATTTTTATCGCCTTTTTGGCATGGCTTGCCATCGCTGGCTTGTATTTAATCCCTCCCTTTCGCAGAATCCCGATTGTTTCAACTGCCTGCTATGCCCTGGTCGTCAACGCGGCCGCGTTGGTTGGTCTCGTTTTGGCATTCACGGGAAGGAATATCAAAACCTGGAAGCCTGACCGCTGAGGGGTAAGGCGTTTACGGCTCAGAGTGGGCCTTTTTTGGGTCTCGAATACGTCCGAAGTTTCCATTCTCCATGGGATTAATGATCCCTTTTGTATATAATTCGCGAAATACGATGAAAGATAACGTGTATCAAGGTGTTTGAAATTTTTTATTGAAGCGTCGTTTAGGCTTGCCCTGGTTGGGACTAAGTGACTGCTCTATGCAACCAATGCACCAAGAGCAATCGCTGAGAAGGGTTTTTTCAAGGTACTGGATTATGAATCTCTATCTGTTTGTGTTGTTTTGTGTTTTCGTTTTAATTTTCGTTTACAGCAACTTTCTTTACCCTCTTGTGTTTGCATGTTTTGGCTTTTTAGAAAGCCACTCAAAATCATCCAAGCATGGTTCGGAACAGGAGCTCCAGCCAATCACGTTGTTGGTACCGGCCTACAACGAATCGGCGGTCATCCTAGCCAAGCTTAAGAACATCGACACTTTGGAGTATCCCCCCGGAATGCTCCGTGTGATTGTTGCAAGTGATGGCAGTGACGATGGTACCCAAGAGATTGTACGCTCTTACCAATCCAATCGACCTATCGAGCTATTGGATTTCCAAGAACGCAGGGGCAAGGCATCGATTGTCAATGATGCACTCTCGCAGTGTACCGATCCATGGGTTTGTCTTTGCGATGCGAACGTCATGTTCCGTCCTGATGCACTGGTTCGATTGGCGACCCGCCTGCAGTTACCGAGGGTAGGGGCCGTCACAGGGGACGTGCGCCTGGCGAGCGATGAATCTGACTTTGGTAGGGGTGAGTCGCTCTACTATGACGTGGAGCGAGCGATCCAAAAGGGGGAGTCTTTCATCGGTTCGGTCATGGGGGTTGACGGAGGGATGTACCTCATGCGACGCGAATTGTTCAAGCCTGTAGCCAAGGATACGATCCTCGATGACTTTACGATATCCATGACGGTCATCCGGCAAGGCTATTGCATTCGTTACGAACCCACCGCGATTGCGAATGAAAACGGAACTCCTTCTTCGGAAATCGAATTTGGGCGTCGAAAACGCGTGGCTCGGGGCGCGATTCAATCGATCTTCCGAGGAATCTATCCGTCGGTGTTCGATCAGCCCGTCGAATTTGCCCAATGGTTCAGCCATAAACTACTTCGATGGCTCAACCCGTTGGTTCTCATGGGTATTTTTCTTTTCAGCATTTTGTTGGCGTTCTCCAACACATGGTTTCAGGCGCTGCTCGGTTTAGAGATCCTGGCCATCGGCGGTGCGGTCCTAGCTTGGTTGATTCCCAAACTCCGGGATTGGCCGATCCTAGGTTTGATCTATTATTTTGGTCTGAGCCATTGGGCGATGCTCATCGGATTGCTCCAAGGGCTATCGGGTAAGTACTCTGCGGTATGGAACCGAACGGAGCGCAGATCGATAGCCAGTTGACGACTGTGCTCGCACTCGAAAACACATTCTCGATCTTGCTTTCCATGCCACCTTCGGACCGCCATTGATCTTGATCGACCACAATTTTGTAAATGAAAAGAGTATTTGACCGTCCATGACACCGACCAAACGATTTGCCTTAATTGCTGGCGCTCGGCCTAATTTTATGAAGATTGCTCCGATCATTAGAGCCCTGGAGCGGTATCCGGATCTTGAAGTTTGTCTGATCCATACCGGACAGCACTACGACAAAAATCTTTCGGATGTATTCTTCCAAGAACTTGGAATCCGTAGGCCCGATGTGGCCTTGGGGGTTGGTTCTGGAAGTCATGCGAAACAGACAGCCGATGTCATGGTTGCGGTTGAAAACTTGATTGTCGAAGCCAATGAAAAAGGCCAGCCATTTACGGCCGTGATTGTCGTAGGGGATGTCAACTCAACGATGGCCGCTGCGATCGCTGCTTCCAAGTTGCATGTTCCAGTCGTGCACGTCGAGGCTGGACTTCGAAGTCGCGATCGAACGATGCCCGAAGAGATCAACCGTTTGGTGACCGATTCGATTTCGGATTTGCTTCTCTGTTCCGAACCGGCAGGGGTCGAGAATCTCATCGCCGAAGGGCATTCAGCCGAGAATGTTCATCTGGTGGGCAATGTGATGATCGATACGCTCATGAACGAAGTTACCCGGGCCAAGGAGCAAAAGACCCTCGAGCAATTCGGACTCCTTGCTGGCCAGTACGGCGTGGTGACGCTGCATCGGCCGGGCAATGTCGACGAACCTGAGACACTCAAGGGTATACTGCAGGTCCTTGCGAAAATCTCTGAGAAGTTACCGCTGGTTTTTCCCGTCCATCCACGGACGCGATCTCGGATCGACCAATTCGCATTGAGGGGAATCCTCGATGCTGCACCGGGATGCCGCGTCGTGGATCCTTTGGGATACTTGGACTGTTTATGTTTGACATCGCAGGCCAAGGTTGTGGTGACCGACTCGGGAGGGTTGCAGGAGGAGTCAACGGCTTTGGGGGTTCCCTGCCTGACGCTGCGTCCAAACACAGAGCGGCCCATCACTTGTAGCGAGGGGACTGGCACGCTTATCGGAAACTCGGCCGATTTGCTCGACTTGAAACTTCGAGAGGTACTGAGCGATCGTTACAAGATCGGGAAATGTCCAGAACTTTGGGACGGAAAAGCCGCAGTCCGGATTGCGGAGTTGTTATCCGCAAAATTCCGATAACCAAATCCTACTTCACTTTATTTCAGACACAGGAAAACGCAATGGGAATCATAGGTGGAATATTTGCAAAAACGATTCTTAATGCGGTCGCCCCACCACAACGGAGGATCTTGGGCTCAAAAGAACCAAATAAGGAATCAAAGACAAAATCGAACTTGAAGACTCACTTTGGAGATGATTTCATTGAAAAAATCCATGGAAAGACGGTTTTGGATTTCGGATGTGGCTTTGGAGTTCAGTCCGTTGAAGTGGCGAAACTTGGTGCCGGCAAGGTGATCGGAATTGACATTTTGGAAAATCGTCTAAATGGAGCGACTGAACTTGCTGAGGCCCAGGGGGTCGGGAACATCTGTCAATTTACAAAGAGTACGGATCAGAAAGCAGACTTCATTTTGTCAAAAGATTCGTTCGAGCATTTCGATGACCCATCGAAAATCTTGATATTAATGGATCAACTTTTAAAGCCAGAAGGTAGGGTGCTCGCTTCTTTTGGACCCACATGGTATCACCCTTATGGAGGCCATTCGTTTTCAGTATTTCCCTGGGCTCATTTGATTTTTAAAGAAAAATCGCTCATTGAATGGAGATCTCAGTTCAAGAACGATGGGGCAACCCGCTTTAGGGAGATCGACGGTGGATTGAATCAACTGACGATTCGACGTTTCGAGTCCACCGTTGAACGTAGCCCATTCCGTATTCACAAGTACTCGGCTGTACCCATTTTTGGACTCTCGGTTCTTGCTTCTAAACCACTCCGTGAATTTGGAGCATCGATAGTACGTTACGAGCTCGTTAAAAAATAGCCCCTGCCGTAATTCGATCCCGTATTAGAAAAGGTTTTTAAATGTTGAATGCTCACTTCGAATCCGCAATTCAATCCAATACCGACACTTGGCTAATCACTGGTGTGGCTGGATTTATTGGATCCAATTTATTGGAGGCTCTGCTTGGTTTAAACCAAAAGGTCATCGGATTGGATAATTTCGCAACGGGGCACCAATCCAACCTAGATGCGGTCCGAAAAGCCGTGACTCCCGAGCAGTGGGAACGATTCCGATTCAGCGAAGGGGATATTTGCAACGCAGAAACCTGCAAGATGCTCGTCTCGCAAAACGTTGACTACGTTTTGCATCAGGCTGCCTTGGGATCGGTTCCTAGGTCGATCCATGATCCGATCGCAACGAATCTCAATAATGTGTCTGGGTTTCTTAACATGCTCGTGGCCAGTCGCGATGCGAAGGTCAAGTCGTTTGTTTATGCGGCATCAAGTTCTACCTATGGAGACCATCCTGGGTTGCCTAAAGTGGAAGACCAAATTGGTAAACCGCTTTCACCCTACGCAGTGACTAAGTATGTCAATGAACTTTATGCCGATGTTTTCTCAACAACATACGGTTTCCGATCGATCGGACTTCGCTATTTTAACGTCTTCGGCCCCCGTCAGGACCCCAATGGACCTTATGCTGCAGTGATCCCCAAGTGGATCGAGCAGATCCAAAACCGCCAAACGGTTCAAATCCATGGAGACGGACAAACCAGCCGAGATTTTTGCTACGTAGAAAACGCCATCCAAGCCAATTTGCTAGCAGCCAAGGCATCGCAAGAGGCAAAAGGCCAGATTTATAATGTCGCAGTCGGACATCAGACATCACTCAACGAACTCTTCGAAGCCTTAAGTGAGTTGATGGGCAACCCGCAAGCGGAGTGCGTGCACGGTGAATTCCGCAAAGGCGATGTGCGCCATTCGTTGGCCAATATCGACAAAGCGCGTCGTATGCTTGGTTATCACCCCGAGGTGGAATGTCGCGAAGGGCTTCGTCGCACCGTCGAATACTACCTGGCTAAATTTTAATTGATTGCAGGTTAGGTCTACCTGTTTTGCCCCAGCTGAATTTGGAGTTTTGATTTGATCGAGTTATTCTAGGCCAAAAGGAGGCTTTCAAAATGACCCGATCCAGAAGAACTTTTACCTTGCAAGAAAAAGCCACGATTGTTTTGCGGCATTTGATCGACAAAACACCCGTTTCAGACCTGTGTGACGAGTTTGGGCTCCATCCGACTCAAATCTACACATGGCAAAAGCAGCTGACAGATAACGCTGCTTTGGTATTTCAGACGCCCCGCCAGTCGACCAAGCGGAAGGATGCCAAAGACCCTAAAATCATTGCTCTTGAGGCCAAAATCCAACAGAAAAATGAAGTCGTCGCCGAACTGCTCCAAGAGCAAGTGCAGCTAAAAAAACCTCGGGGAACTCTAAATGGATGTTGGGTTCCCCCTTATACCCGCGACCAAGTTGTCGATTACGTGAATCACTGGAATCACCGAACCGAAATCTCAGCTAAGCAAATCGTTGCATGGCTCGGGGTTGGCGGCAGCAAGTATTTCGACTGGAAGAAACACTATGGCAAAGTCAACGAGTACAATGGAGCCATCCCACGGGATCATTGGCTAGATGAATCCGAGCGAAAGGCGATCTTGGAGTTCCATGCCAAACATCCCCTTGAGGAATATCGTAGTCTGACCTTCATGATGTTCGACGCGAACGTCGTCGCAGCAAGTCCCTCGAGTCATCACAGATAACGGTCCTCAATATCATTACAACACGGACCGGCTCCACCGTGCGATTGGATACGTAACGCCTCATACGAAGCTTGCTGGCAAGGAAAAGGAACTCTTTGCCCAGCGAGATCAGAAGCTCGAAGCGGCTCGGGAAAGACTAAGGCTTCGGCGAGCTGAGGCGATAAAAACCTTGCATGAGCGTCCGGAATCGATTAGATTGAAGCTTACTTGAGCGGAGGATAGGGCAATGCTGGTAAGCAACCCCCTGTTGTTTGATTACCGCGCCGTCTCAGGTCCAGGATCGAAGGGTTGCGTCGACCGATCCGGCTTGGCGCTCTCCTTCCCTTCGATTCTGGTGAGAATGCGATAAATCCAAACGCTGGGATCTTGAAGATCTCAAAACAAATGAGTGACCGTTACCCATTTACGATTAGCGCCGATCAGACAGAAATTCATTTCACGCTGAACCAAAACAGTGCATTTTTGACTCAAAGCGGACCGCCAGAACTAAAGAAGCAACTATCAAAAGCCCATGAAACACACAATCAAAGTGGTAAAGAGTAAATCATGCAAAAAAAATTAACAAGCGATGAACTCGATTACATATTCAAAAAAAGAAACGAACATGGAAGACCTCTTGGTCCAGCACCAACAAGGAGAAGAAACTTTGGTTTTTACACACCCAGCGAAAAGTATGAAGCGATTTTGAACCGATTGCTTAAGCCCGAATCGAACTGGCTTGACCTGGGTGGCGGGCGTCATCTGCTCCCTCAGAATCCGGCACTTGCAAACGAATTGTCAAAAAGATGCGGCAGAGTAGTCGGCATTGACCCAAGCCCAAATATAGAGGAAAACCGGTATATCAAAGAGCGGTTCCAGGGTTTCCTAGAAGATTTTAAAGGCCAGAGGAACTTTGACGTGATCTCATTAAGAATGGTTGCGGAACATATCCAGGACCCACAATCCATTGTTTCCCAAATTAGTAAATCAACCAAGGTTGGCGGTTTCGTCGTGATCCTAACGGTTTGGGATTACGCACCCATTACTTGGATATCATGGTTAACTCCTCACTGGGTCCACTTCCCAATCAAGAAAGTTTTCTGGGGAGGAGAGGAAAAAGATACATTTCCCGTTGCATACAAAATGAACTCGCTATCTAAACTGCGGAAACTATTTGGCGATCAAGGATTCACAACTGAGATGCTAGAATTAGTGGCAGATTGCTCTACTACTTCCAAATGGCAAATACTCAACACGCTAGAACTGTCAGCTTGGAAAGCTTTAAGCGCCCTCAATATCCCATATCCCGAGTCATGTGTTCTCGCGGTATTTCGAAAACACGAATGATTAGTCCTGTCGTAAAACGAAAGTACTCGCCAGGAAGCACGCACTGGTATGCAAACGATGACTTACGCCTTGCGACGCAAGACTTTGGGTGGGGCGTACAAAGTGGTGATGAGTGAGAATGATTGAATCTAGCACGCCATCGATCATCATTCCCGTTTTGAACAACCCGCAGGGGCTCAGACGATGCATCGAAGCACTTCGAGGCCAGGGGATTGCGTTTGAGCTGATTGTCGTCGACAACGGGTCGACCGACGAGACTTGTGCTGTAGCCGAGCTCCTTGCCGACCGGGTATTGATCTATCCGAAGCTCACCGTTGGTGCCCTTCGGAATCAGGGTGCTCAGGTGGCCAAGGGTCAGATCTTGGTCTTCACCGATTCTGATCAACGGCCTGCTGAGGGCTGGTTGGCATCGGGCCTGGAGGCCCTTGCTCGAGAGGAATCGGCGGGGATGGTAGGAGCTAGGTACCACGCTCCTGAAGGTAGCAGTTGGGTGGCAAAAACATTGGACTTGCAACGCCGTTACTCGGATGTGCGTGGAGACATCGGATGGCTCCAGGGGGGCAATCTCTTTGTGAAACGTGCGGCTTTTGAACGCGTCGGAGGTTTCCGTACCGACCTGGTCGCATCGGAGGATGTCGATTTAAGCTTCCGGGTTCGCAAGGCAGGATTCCGGGTGATCTGCGATCCGAAGATTATCAATTACCACGATGGAGATCCACAGACACTCATCGATTTTTTTCGCAAGGAGCGGTGGCGAGGATCCAGTGGGTGGAAGGCATGGGCTACACAGGGGTATCCGCTTTCAGAGTTGCCCAGCTTGCTTTGGCCTTTTTGGGTCGTGCTGGGGCTTGTAGGGGTCGCTTTAGGGGCATCTTTGGGAACCTGGATGCTTGGGATGGTCCAAGGGATTACGATATCTCTGTTGTTGCTGATCGGTTTGGTTTCTCCTTCGATTTATAGAGCTGTGAGTATTTACAGGAGACTCAACGCTAGTCCAATCGATGGAATTCGTATGCTCATTCTTTTGGTTGTTTATGGATTGGCCCGCTTCCCATTAGGAAAGCCACGATGAGCGGTGGCAAAGCTGATGTATTTGGCGCCAGCGGCGTTCGCGCAGGGGAACGTCGATTTTGGATGCTTCTATGGTTGCTAAGCCTCTTAGTGATCGCCTGCACATATCTGACCCCATTTTTTTTCGAGTGGATCCCGTTGACCATTTTCATCAGAGATGCAAAGGGGATCGCGAACTGGAGTTTTTCGGCAGATCGATTTTGGCGATCCTCTGTCGCTCCTCATTGTTTCTTTTCCGGATACATCCTATCGATGCTACTGGCCGTGGGCGATGGAGTGGTGCGGCGTCCTCAGCAAATCCTCGCAGTAACATTCGGAACCTCCTTATACCTTTTATCGCTTGAGTTGCTTCAAGTACTTATTCCAGGAAGAACCATATCCGGAGGGGACGTGTTGATCCACTTGATCGCTTATTCAGCAGGGGCTTTGCTCGGATTTTTGCTGTATTACTGTGTAGGCTATACCGACAACGGCATGCACTTTCCATTGAAGTGCCTGGGTGTTTGGATCTTTGTCCTGATTTATCTGTCGATCTATCCAATCTCCTTGAAAACCGACGGGAATCGCTCCCTGTTAAATAGGTTTTTACTTGCGAGCAGAGAGATCCCCAGAAAGAGCGATGTGCTAGCGAATTTTCTTTTAGGTTGGCCAAGCGCATGGCTACTCCTAGAAGCCGTCGGTACACGCTCCGACCGCAGGAAAACTCCTGCTAGGAGCGTACAGACGGTTGTATGTGTTTTGACGATCATTTTCTTTACCGCACTCTTCGTTGAAACGATTCAACACTTTTTTGCTGAGCGTCATCCATCCTTTTACGACATCCTCTTCCAGGTGTTAGGAGCTATTAGCGTGTGTTGGGTTTTTTTGCGTTTTCGGACGAATAGGATAGGAATCCACTTGCAATTACCCGAAGCTTTGGGCCGACTAACCTCTAGGAGTGTGGCTCTGATTGCATTCTCGATCGGCTTTTTAGTCTTCGAGTGGACTCCATGGTTTCCCTCGATCGAGGTTTCAACGATCAAGGATGGGGTCAGGGAGTTGGTATTGCCATTTTTGACGTCCAACTACCCGTGGGATTTGCACTGGCAAGCCAATCGCCTTGGAATCGCATTCGTTTTTGCATGCTCGGCCGCAACGGGAATTTTCTGGTACATGCTTCTGAGGTCAAACAGAAACAGGATTAGGCCAAGCATGACACTCATGACACTCATGGCAATCGCTCCGTTTTATGGCCTAGCAGTTGAATTGGGAAAGGTTTTTATTTCGACAAAAAATGGGACTCCCGTATTGGTCCTTTCCAGCTTTCTTGCGGGCTTATTGGTTTTCATGGGAATCCTAGTTTTTGAGAATCGGGAAAAAAAAGTTTGGGAAAATTTGAATTCCGGAGTGGATCAGTGAGTACCTGGGGATACTTGCTCGTTATTTCGATCATCCTTTCAAGCCGGGTCATCGCGCAGCAACCACCAATCCCTATCGAAGAGGGGTTGACCATCGAACTGAAAAAAGATGCACAAGTGAGCGAGGTGGTAAGGAGTCTCAAATCGCTTCGTAATCGCTTCGACTCGATGGGCTCGAAGCATCCTTCTCGCAAACAGTTCGAGGAACAGATAAAGCGTCAAGAGGAGGCTCTGCGGAAACGAATCCAGGAACTCGCTCCATCGGTTGAACCGAAAGAAGATTCCCTGCGGATGGATCCCAATGGGGACGGGGCGGGAGGATCGGAGCATCAACCGGAGCTTTCACCTGATCCAGCCTCCCGAAATGAATCTCGAACCGCTGGATCAAGCTCGGATGGGAGAGGGGACGGAGCCATGAGAGCCCAAGCCCAACGTTTTGGGGAATCGGACCCGCAAGATGTTTTCGATGGCAATACCATTGAACTAAGAGCTTATCCTTGGCTAGATACAGAAGGCTTTCAGGATTCGGGATTTTTTCCTCGCACGAGACTTATGTGGGGGATCGAGCCGATTTTTGATCGAGACAAAAGGATCACCTCAGGAGTCATTTGGGCCTGGAGCGACAATTGGAGGGAGAAGACCCGCACTGAGTTTTGGAGAGGTTCTAAGCCTATCCTTGCATTTCACCCTTCGAAACATTTCGATTTGGACGGACTTGCTTTTGTTATCTGTAGGGACACCGAATCGAACCATACTTCGTCGGTCGAGATATGGGCGATCACCGGGACGCATTCTAAAAGCGCAGATAGCGGCGGCCATCTGTTATGCAAAGGCATACTTGGCGATCAGAACGATCTTCTGAGTATGTTTTTCGATCCGTTAAAAAACGAATTGATTGTGGGAGTTTCTGGGCGATTGGAATTGAATGAAAAATGCCCTTTGATTGAGGCCAGGAGTTTCCCCCAAGTCGGGGTGATCCTTCAACTCACCGCAAAGAAGCGTGGGGAAGTACAAGACAGCGTCGTTCCGCTTAAGGAGCCTATCGTCGTGGCGAGCGAATCGATCGTCACGACGATTGCCGAACCACAACATGCAGTTGGATCCGACATGCGCCCATTTTGGCGCAAGAAAGGTTCGGAGCCCAGTCAGACCCCGCAATGGTGGAAGCATCGTGGTAAGCGAATCGTAAGGCATGATTATGATTCAACGGCGACACCTCTGGCCAACGGTACGAGTTTATGGAAGAGGATTTCCAGCTTGGAAGCTGGGGATTTGCTACTGGTTCAGCCAGGCGTGTATTCGAGTCAAGCGAGGCTTGATCTGCAAATCGAGGGTACAGCCACCGCACCTATAGTGATTCAGGGCCAGGGGGCTGGGGTGGTGTTCACTCGGCCCGATCCTACCGAGAACGTAATCAACATCGTGAACGCGTCCTATGTCGCTCTAGGAGGGATTGAGATAACGGGGGGGAGTACTGGCGTCCGGATTCAAACCGCTAGAAACTTGATGATTTACAACAGCACGATTCATGATGTCGGGAATGTTGGGATTTCATTGAATTTCCGAAATACCTCATCGATCTACCTTGTGGATAATGAAATTTACCAAACAAAAGGCCATGGAGAGGGAATTTACGCAGGGTCCCACGATGGAACACGTACTACTCACGATTCTTTTTTCGTTGGAAACTACATCCACGACTTGGCTTCGGGAGCAGATAACCAGGGGGATGGAATTGAGATTAAAAACCGTTCTTACGGAAACACTGTAAAATGGAACTATATTGTTGGGACCAAGTATCCAGGCATAACGGTATACGGTACAGGCGAGGCAGATAAGCCAATGAATATCATCCAAGAAAACATCATCCTGGATTCAGACGATTGTGGGATTCAGGTCACTGCAAACGCGCTGGTTCAAGGCAATTGGATTTCAGGAAAGAAGACCGGTATTGCTTCGAAGCCATTTGGGAAAATAGAACCGACAAACGTTAGGATTCTAGGGAACACAATACTGACCGATACATTCGGAATTAAAGCATCACAATGGAATCGCTCTAACAATTGGATTGCAAACAATTTAATCTGTTCAAAAACACGCAACTACTTTCATTCGGGTTTTGGCAAAGCGATCTATCTTTCGAATCAACTGGTATGTGACCTCGAAGAGGGTTCGGACTTGGAGAGAAAGGCCAAGACAGCCTCCAATCGCTTGCTGACGAGCAACGATCTTTTTGGTCGTAAACGAACCGCTCAGGGACGCGTTGGAGCAATTGAGTACTTACGTTCGTCCTTCGCGGCAGAGACAGAGGAAAGCAATCTTCAAGTATTTAGTCACGCGATCTATCACCCCGCTGAATCTCGAATTCAATTAATGAACAAGAAAGCCGATAATCAACCTCGGAATCGCTCCTGCTTAACAGAGGATCTGCAACCAATTAATGTTTCACAAGCACTGGTGCAGGTTGCTGTTGCAGCGGACCTAGAGGGTACTGGCGCAGGACCTTTGTACCAAGTAATGATCGTGGACCGAAGTCTAGGAAATATCTATTGGGCAGAAACAGATAATCTTGATTCTGAAGTTCCGTTGGTTTTCGAAAAACGAACCCGACGGGATAAAGAAATAAGAGAGATAGGACTTACCACGAACCTAGAGTTGCTTTTGATTGATCGGGACGGTTTGAGCACGGTTTTGGTGCGGCAGTAGCTTTCTGTTTTCTTGCTTTTTGCTCTTTGGCTGATTTGTTGGATTTTTCATACGATCATTAGGTCGGTGATAACTCTGTTGGGACCGCTACAAGTTTTTTATTCGATGGCGATGATCGTCCTTTTTATCTTGTATACAACTACTCGATTTACATCGATAACAGTCGGTCTAGAGAGCGTAGACGTTGAATAGAACATTCAGTGATTCGACGGTACGATTTGCTTGTACCTTGGGAGGACTGTTGCTTATCCCGCTTTTGGTATACGCATCAATTCTGCCTTTAATCTACGTCCCACTGGACTGGCCGGAGGCGTTTTCACTGTGGAAGTCAATGCCATGGTTGGATCTTCGGGTTGTAAATCGCGCTGACTGGATCGCCAATGCGTTAGTAGTGATGCCTATCACCTTCTTGTTAAGCGCTGGTTGTGGCTATCGCCGGAAATGGAGTCTTGGATTATTTGCTTGGCTTTCATTCATTATGGCGATGATGGCTACCGTGATTGTGGGAATCGAATGTTTGCAGGTTTGGTTTCCGAGGCGTACTAGGTCCCTAAATGATATTCTGGCGGGATTTGCCGGGGGGTTTCTTGGGATTGTCACATGGGTAGTTTTTGGGCAGAGGGCCACGGACTCCGTATTACGATTTTTTTCATTGGAAACACTCAGGCAGAGGTTGTTGTGGTTGGCGATTTTTGCCTGTATTTTTTGTGTTTTGTATACGTTGTATCCATTTGATTTTGTTTTCAATATCGAGGAGTTTCGTCTCAAGATTTCTATGGGTCGAATCGGTTTATTGAATGCGGGTACAGAAATGGCAAGTGCCGAGAACCTCAAGGGTATCGTAAGTTCGGTGATCCTATTATTTCCTTTCGGCGTTGCGCTTGGACTTACTTCTCGTTGGCCCAATCGACTCCTAAGTATTGTCGTTCTATCACTGCTTTTAGAGATGATCCAACTTCCCGTATTTAGCTTGCACTCAACTTTTTTGGATTGTATCTCGGGTATGCTGGGAGGCTCTCTTGGGATTCTCACAGTTCGATCGGAATCATTTTGGGGACATATTCGTTGGAAAAGTTGGCTATGGCTTTTCCTGATGGCCAGTTGGATTCTAGTTTTTTATGGGGTTTACATCGGGGTATGGCCCTTTGGTTTTGGGCGAAGCTTGATCATAGATGACGCTTTGTTGTCCCACCGATGGAGGAACTTATTCACCCCACCGTTTTTGCATTACTATTTTTCGAGTGAGTACGCAGCGGTTAACAACATTCTGGGAAAAGCCATTTCGTTTGGTATCTTAGGAATCCTGACCGAAGCGTTTCGAGAGTCCAATCCTAATAATGTCGGATCGAGATGGTTTGGGGCCGCTGGATGTTTCATGGCCGTCGTGGCGATTCTTGTCGAAATCGGCCAGATTTACGTTGACGGACAGATTGCAGATACCACGGATGTGCTGATCTACATCTTCGGTGGGATGGCAGGGATGTTATTATTAAGGCATGTTTTGCATGGAATTCCTGACCTCCAACAGGAATTGCCTGTATCCGAGGACCGGATAGGGGTGAAAATAAATCTAGACACGGACTCGAAGTTGCAGATAGTATCTTGGTTTAGGAGTGCTACGGGGATTGGGCTATTGATAGCCGGTGGATTGCTTGCGCTCGGTCATCCAGGTTGGCCGATTACCCAGTTACTTGTTTGCCTGTGCATGTCATTGTCGGTGTATTGCAAGCCAGATCTATTTCCCTTGGTTTTCGTGGTGGGATTGGTAATCGGAGATGCCTATTTGTGGACTGGACAACTTACGGTTCAAGAGTATGACAGCATTCTAGCCGGGAGTCTTGGGGGTTGTCTGCTAGGGTCTGGAGGATTAGTCAATTCAAAGCTGCAGGTTTCACGAATAGCAACTCCCTTGGAGTGGTTAGGACGAATTGGTTGGACTTCGATGCTACTGAGCGTATTGATTGGACTTGGTATCGGACTGTATCGATTGCCACAGGTTCCGTTTGGAGATCAGCTTTCTGTTTATTTCACCGGTTGGAATGCAGTGAGAGTGGTCAAGGGTTTTTTATGGGGTTTTGCTTTCTACGCGGTACTTCGATTACTTGGGCCAAGGACACTGGACCAATGGCGTATACGTTTCATTCAAGGTTTTTTGCTGGTGGCTTGGTACGTCGGGATATGGGTTCTCATCGAGCGCGCTATTTTTCCTGGCATTACTAATATCGTTGACATTTATAGGGCCACCGGTCCTTTCTTTACGATGCATATAGGTGATCAGCATATCGATGGCTTCCTTGTTTTAGCTTTTCCGATTGCCGTTGGATGGACTTTAGAAAAGGTGCAAAGAAACGATGGATTGAGCCTCGCAGCAAGGTCCCTTTTTGGCATACTAGCGGTTCTGTACGTGTGCCATGCGGTATTTGCGACGATGTCGAGAGGAACGATTTTGGCTGTTGGGGTTCAAAGCGTGATCTTATTGCTTGCTTTTACCTTGCGGTTTCACAAAGGCATCAGTAAACCGAATTTTTCACGGTTTGCCTTGGTCGCCTTACCGATTGCTGGACTGTTTGTTTTAGTGGCTTATTCAGTTCTTCTATCCCGTTTCAATTCGAGTGTTGAAGACACAAAAGGGCGATTCTCGCATTGGTCTCGAATCGTACACGGCGGAACTACAGGGCCCGGTGGTTTAAGCATCGGCCACGGTATCGGAAGTTTGCCGAGCATGATGGCCTCAGAAAAGGGGATAGGATTTCCTCCGGTGCGCTGGCAATCCGACGGTCGAGATGGGCGAATTGAAATTCTTTCCGGATGGCCTCTCTACCTGGAACGCTATACGATGGAGATCCCGGGTTCTATGGTTCGAACTTCCTACGGAGTGCGTCTTGAATTGATTGCCGCTCAAGAGTCAACGACGAGTCTTTATCGCGTTGAGAAATCCTTGTTGCAATCCTACGGATCTGGGTCGGTTGGATTGAAACTAGCGGAAGAGAAACCCCAGGAGGTTCTTTGGCCGGAAAAAATGGTAAGAGAGACCACAGATCGCAATCCATTCTCAAGATTTCGCCCCGTTTTTGTAGGGATTTCACCACCGTCTGCTGGTGGCTTGATCGTAGAGAATCAGGAGGCATCCTTGGAGTTGATTTCCGCAACGTCGAGTTATCCGTGGGTATTTACCTGCGACGATCACCTCATTTGGCGAGCGAAGAACTTTCTGGTGCATGCTTATTACGAGCAAGGTTTGCTGGGAGTCGTTGCTTGGTTGCTCTTGATTTTGTACAGCACACTCCGGGGGTATCAAGCAATCGTGTCTGATAAACAGGAAGACCAAGCGGTTTTGTGGATAAGCTTATCCCTCCTAGGCTTTTGGATTGTGGGGATGTTTGGCACGCTTGTCGATACACCTTGGCTCACTGCTTTGGTACTCAGTTGTGTGGCATTGCTGGGAGGTTCATTTCGTTTTGACCAGCCGGGAAAAACAACCGATGCTTAGTCGATCGCCGAGATTTTCCAAATGGATGCTTAGCATGGGGCTCCTTTGCACAGGATTGTCTGGTTGCGATTCAATAGAGCCCATCGTAGAAACCAAGAGCAGGGGTGTTTCGGATCGCGAATCCAAACGGATGTCTGGGCCACGCGATACAGTTTCCCAGGAAGAGTTCAGCAGACGTATCGACCCGAGCTATGGAAAGAAAAAGGAACTGCGTTTTCTCCGGGCCCCTAAGATAAGAAGTCTTGAGTTTCCGCTTGCACCTGGGATGAACGCCATTTGGGGCGCCACAGGTAGAGATCATCTAGGACGCGTTTACCTAGGGGTATCAGCCTGGGATGGTGGAGACGACCCTAGCGCCTCGTTATGGAGGTATGACTCCGGAGTTGACTCTTTTGAGTTACTAGGCGACGTCAACCAAAAGCTCGGTGAGCTAGGGATTCGAAGAAAAAACCCTTTTCCTGAGACGCAGATCAAGATTCACTCCAAAATTGTGCAGGCCAGCGATGGTAGAATGTACTTCTCTTCACAGGACGAGCATCAAGAAAAGGAGGATGGGAGTAGCAATGCGCTGTTTGGTGGGCGGTTGTTCGCATTGGATCCAAACCTGAAGAAATGGGAATGCATTTACACGGCCCCCGAGGGATTAATCGCCTTGGCCGCTAGGGGACGTTACGTCGTTGCTCAGGGCTATTTCGGGCATGTGCTTTATCAATACAATATCGATACGAAATCGATCAAATCAAAAAAACTTGGTACCATAAAGGGGCATGTGTCTAGAAATATCTTTATGGATCGCCGGATGCATGTTTATGGCATTCGAGTAAGGCAAGCCGAACAAGGAGAACAAGCCGGAGTTTATAAAGTGGACCAACAGCTTGTTCGAGTCTCATTAGTCGAATTGGACACACAGTTGGAAGAGATACACGACTGGCCGCTTGAAGACTATTTGATAACAGGCACCACAAGCGCACAGGGAATTACTGGATTTTGTGAGTTAGTCGATGGGAGCATCGTTTTTGTTACAGAGTCGGGTGCCCTTTGGATTCTTCGATTGCAAGAAGACCGTTCTGAGTTAGAGCGTTTGGGGTGGATTGGAACCGATGGGCCCTGTTTTTGTGGGGGATTGTTTTCACCTTATGGGGAACGATTCGTAAGTGGGCTGACGAATAAAAAGGGGGAAGGGATCTACCGATGGAATGTTTTTGATATCGAAAAACGGCAGTCCTTCTCGCTTAAGCTCGACGCCGACAGCCAGAAACTTTTGCAGCGTCCAAACCTGCTAGCCTATGGTTCAGAAACCATCGATCATGCTTCTAGAGCTTATGTAGTTGGATGGCGTCAAGTTAACGAGGGTAAAGCGCCCTATGTGCTTCAGTTTTCATGGGAATAGGTTTCCGATAGCCATCATGCAATCGTTCCGACATGTATTACAGAGTGTCTGTTCGCTAAAGAAGCTCTTGCTTTTTTTGTGCGTTTTGGAGGGTTCACTCAATCTAGTTTACGCCCAATCCGATCGCCTAGATTCTGCATCGCGAATTGAGAATCGAATACCACGCGAATTGCTGGCCCAGCCGGCAATTGCCGTGGAAGTCGAACGCCTGAGAGCCTTAAGGAAGAATGCAGCGAGGTATGGCAAGAAGCATCCAGCGTATGGCTCGACGGAAAAACAGATCGCCGAGGTGGAAGAAAAACTCAGAATTTACTTAGAGGAACCCCAAGGAACGGATGATGCTCGCCTGAAAATGCCCTCGGCAGATCCGCAGGAAAATCCTGGCGATCGATCTTCCAGACCGAAACCCAGTGCACAAGGTCTCGATTCGGCCGATGACTTTTCGAATATCGACTTCGCGACGGGTGCTCGGCTTGTTCCGGCATACCGATCGCTCAAACTCCCGAGGCTCACGGCAGTGGGTTGCTTTCCCGCACTTGGTCTCATCTGGGGAGGGGAATACGACGCGGTTGCAAACACCAGCCGTATTTGGCAATGGAGCGATTTGCCCGACGCGGAGACGAAGTCGCTTTATTACCAAGCGGAAGGCAAGATCGAAGCCATAGTTTTTTTAAAAGAGTTTCAGGAGCAGGCGTTCGTTTATCTATTGGTCAGCAATCAGCTAGACAAGGATACATCCAGGATTGCAATCGTGGAAATACCAGTGCAAGCCCTCCCTCCCTTTTCGATTATTGAGCCTACCATGGCTAAAAAGCTCTTGGATGCCACAGCCCGGAGATCTCCACGAATGCACATGATGTCGGGGGAAACACCGGGAGTTCTGTTGGGATACCACGGTGATTTCCTCGAAACCAAGATTCACGAAGATTGGCAGCTAAGACAGACCTCTTTGGATTCCGTTTGGTCGTTTTCGAGAAAAGATGTGGATATAACTCAAATCGATATGGCCGTTGGAGGAGGATTTCTTCCGGGAATCGCACAATCAAACCGTGAAAGTTCCAAGCTGACGGAACCGATTTTTCAGTCGTGTTATCACGGTTCGATTTTGTCTCATGCGGATAAGTCTCGATTAATCCTAAATCCTGAGGTTGGATCGATTTCGCAAGCCATTCAAGCAGGTGCTTCCTCAAAGCAGACGGTTCAATTAGTTGCAAAAACGAGTCGAGGGATTCTGGGCTGTTTTTTGGATACAACCTTCGAGCCTTTAGTACTTGACGGCTTTGGTGTATTATTGATGATTGAACCAAAGATCGCTCAAGAGCATGTCAAGAAAAACACCAAAAAACAAGAGGTGACTTCGGCACTGCCGGGTCGAATCAGTCAAACGGGGTGGTTTACCGATGTCAGCAAAGCTGAGTTCACCGACTCCTTCATTGGTTTTGTGCCCGGGGGTATAACCAAAGAGGTTCCACACGGGGTGAGGATTGATCGATTTGTGTCAGTGCCGAATCACAAGCAGGTCACGGTTTCTCAGACGGGCTCATTGAAGAGTTTTCCACCCGGTTCGTTGCTTTTGCAGAATTATATCCAAAGCCAAGAGGGTTCGGAAACGCGCATCCTAAAGACTCTTGGTTTGATAAAAACCGAGCTCGAGTGGATTCCCTTTGTATACGATTGGAAATTTGATCAGTCCGATGCAAATCTGTCGGATACAGAGGATGTGGAACCACATTTTCCGTCCAACCAAAACGAAATTGAATTCATCCACACTCGCATGCGGGTTTCAGAGAGCGATTGTTTGCGGTGCCATCAAGGTCCTCAGGCAATCGCAGGGCTGGGAACTGCGGGGGCTCAAGTACGACTGGAGCATCCCGCCGACGCCCCTAATGTCTCTTTGGTTGAACGATTAAAGCAACAGGAAAAGATCCATGTCCAGACGGATTCTGTTAGCGATTCCAATAACTGAGTTTACCAATGTCATTTGAAATTCATGAAGTTACCCTCAGTGAGTTTTCCGTTGCAATTGAGAAATGGAATCTCAAGCATCAACCGCAGACTACACGGCCTTGGCTTTCAAGTCACGACAGCCGTTGGTTATCTGCATTGCAGCACGGTTTACAGTATGAACCCCGGTGCCTCATCGCCCATTGCCCCTCCGATGACATTGTGGGAGTATTGCCCTTGGCCTTGGTCCAAAGCGGTCTGTTCGGAAGGTTCCTTGTATCTTTGCCTTACCTGAACTCTGGTGGAGTCTCTACGAACTGTCCTGAGGTCGCCCGGGCCTTAGTCGATCAAGCTGTGGCGTTAGCCGACGAACTGGATGTCAAGCATCTGGAGCTTCGTCATGAAGTCCCGATCGACCATCCAAAACTGAATCTCAGGAGGACCGACAAGGTCCATATGCGTTTGGCTTTGAACGAGTCGCCCGAGGCTCAGATGAAATCTTACAAAAGCAAACTCAGGAGCCAGATCAAAAAGAACTCCGAAAACCCGTTCGAAATCCACTTTGGGGCCGAGGATCTTCTACCGGAGTTTTACAGTGTTTTTGCGACCAACATGCGTGATCTCGGGACACCGGTGTATTCGAAAACGCTCTTCCTGTCGATCTTGCAGAATTTCGGCCCCGAAGCTGCCGAGCTTGCTATCGTCAGGCTCCATGGCAAGGCCGTTGCCGGCGCTCTTTTGATCCATCAACGCGGGACTAGCGAAGTTCCAAGCGCCAGTTCGCTGCGGGCTTTCAGCAGCACCGGCGCCAACCTGTGGATGTATTCGAAACTCTTGGATCGAGCCATCGAGAAAGAGTCTCAATGGTTTGATTTCGGCCGTAGCACCGTCGGTAGCGGGACTTTCAAGTTCAAAGAGCAATGGGGAGCCAAGCCCCATCCGGCCGTCTGGCAGTACTATGTGCGCAAGGGGGATCCGGCCGATATGAGGCCGGACTCCCCACGAAAACAGAAACTGATTCAAGCTTGGCAACGACTCCCGGTTTGGTTATCGAAAATCCTCGGGCCACCGATTGTCAGAGGAATCCCCTAACTGCAACAATCCCCCTGGTTTTTCCGAAATTTTCCAGGTATCGGTTGACCAAACGGTCGAATCGCTTATCCTTTGAAAGGTTTTGCACTCCCCTTACTGGCTACTTTCCGATGAACCAAAGACGTAGACGCACACCAGCCTCGAGGCCAGCGGTTTCCTTGGACCCTCTCTATCGGGACGGTCAGCAGGAACTCGTTCGGCAGAATGACTCGGCAGCGCTGCCGAATATCGAGCTTGCCGATCCAGAAACCAAGCTAAGATTGGCACGCAAATCGCAAGATAAGTCCTTGTGGACTTATCCTAGTGTGTCGCTCAAACAAGTCGGGATATTCTGTGCCTTGGCTGCCCTACTCATGGCATGGGCCTACTGGCCGACTTGGGGCAGTCTGATTGCGGCTTGGATCAAGGAGCCGGACTACTCACACGGGTGGTTTGTCATCCCGATTGTGGGTTATTTGCTCTGGAGCATCAATTCGACCCGCCCGCCATTTAGGGCTGGATTTCACGTTGGCGGTCTTTTGATCCTTTTAGGGGTTATCGTTTTGCGGGTGATTTCCCGATGGGCTTTTTTCGACTCCATGGATGGCTGGACGATTCCCTTGGCGTTGATCTCACTGAGTTGGGTTATCGGCGGAAGAGCATTTTTCATTTGGTCGTTGCCTGCGATGTTGTTTTTGTTTTTCATGGTGCCATTGCCTTATCGTGTCGAGAGCGAACTGAGTCGTCCGCTGCAGTGGATCGCTACGCGAGCCAGCACGTTTGTTCTTCAATTGCTCGGCCAACCGGCCATTTCGGAGGGTACTACCATTCTCCTGGGCGATCAGACCTTGGAAGTCGAGCGGGCCTGTTCTGGCCTGCGAATTTTCGTCGGAGTATTTGCTTTGTCCTACGTGTATGCGATGTTAGCTCGTCGAAACTGGTGGGAGGGTATCGTCATTGTTTTGGCATCCATTCCTATCGCTTTGATCGCGAACATGGCGAGAATCGTTGTGACTGGCCTGTGCTATCAGTGGCTCAGTGGCGAGACGGCACGCAAGTTCTCCCACGATCTGGCCGGTTACTTTATGATTGGTATCGCCGCTGGTCTATTCGGTTTTCTAGTGTACTACCTGAGGTGGTTGATTCAAGACGCGCAGACACTTGAGCAGGTCGCTTTAAGAAGGGCTTAGGGTTGATTTTGGATTTGAGGAATTGGTCCATTGTTCGATTGGCTAGTTCGTCCACAAAGAAAATCCTTGACGGAAATCGTTGAGAATATCGCGGCAAAAAATTTGATGGGTGTGAGGGTGAAAAAGTGAGTTCCAGCAGGCAAGCGGTCGTTCCAGCGTACAATTCAAAAATGAAAAACAGCGTCGCTCGGGATTCGGGAAATATTGGTTTACCGAAACTCGACGCATTGTTTTTTTGGGGCGTCTTTAGAAAACATTGGCGTTGGATGATCCCGGTAGGGATGTTGCTATCGATTCTTGGGTGCGCTGGGATTCTGGCGTTCTTCAAGCCGACCTATGAGGCCCGATTTCGCCTGGAGATTGACCCGTCGAATTATATTGTATTTGCCGACAATTCAACGAAATCGACGCCGGAATTTGTTGAGTTGCAAAAGGCGATCATGTTTAGCAATAGCGTGCTAGAGAAGGTTGTCGCTGATAAGACAGTCGCTTCGGTACCTTCGATCGCGAAATCACGGGATCCGGTTCAGGCCCTGAAAAAGGCGGTCAAAGTGACCGCTGCGGCAGGGAATCGTTTGGTCGATGTAAGGTTTGCTCATGAGGATCCGAAAATAGCGGCAAGCGTGGTAAACACGTTGGTCGATGAATTCCTTCGTTCGCGTCGATCGATCGAACAGATTCGGACCTCCAGTCAAGAAAGAAACGTTTCGGTAGCATTGAATAAAGCGGAAAGCGAGGTGGAGTCCGCCAAGCAACGCGTCCGTGATTTGAGTATGCAAGCGGTTAAATCCGACACTATTTTGGGAGAGTCTGAGTCGGGCAAAATAGATACGACCTACCTAGACAACATCCGAATTCAACGGATGGAAATTGCCAGTCAGCTATCGATCCTTCAGTTGAACTTAGCGGAACTGAAATCTGCTTATGAACGGGATTTAGAGACCCAAAACACCGAAAACTTGCAGTCCAAGGCGACGACGATACCCGAGGAAATACTTGAAAAAGATATTGTGGTGTTAACGGCGAGGCAACAGTATGAGAATGCCAAGTTGCAATTGAAGGATTTGGATGCCAACACGTCCATTGGGTTGAAGAATCCGGTTTATGTCCAAGCCAAGCGGAAGGTCGATTTTCTGCAGGAAGAGCTTAAGCGGATACGGGAATCGAGGACTAAAGAATTGCTCGACCGAGGGAACCTGACCTCGACGGACGAGCGGAGAGACAGAATTGCACAGATTTCCAATGAAATCAGTGAATTACGAACGAAACGCGATGTCCTAGAGTCGCAGGTTAAAGACTATTTAGTTTCGCTTAAGCAATCGAGTGCTACTTCGGTGGACTTGCAGTTTGCGGAGGCGGATTTAATGGAGTGGAACAACATCCGCGGGACGGTCCATGAACGCCGTATTCGCTTGCAAACCGAGCGGGATGCGATCGATGATGTCCGTGAGTTAGAGCGCGCGATCACACCGAAATTACCGGTAGAGGAGTTGCCCTACATGCAACTTGCCGGTGCCTCAGCAGTTGGATTAACGCTTCCCTTTCTAATAGGCTTTTTGATGGAGCTTCGCTCACGCAAGGTCGACGATGCGAATCAGCTTGAAACCCGTAGCCAACTGTCTGTGTTGGGTGAGATTTCAACGATCCCGGTAGCGACGACCGGGAACCTAACGAAGAAGCGTCGGTCTCATGCCAGAGAGTTGCGTTTATTTGAAGAGAGTGTCGACTCTCTGTCGACGACGCTGACTCTTCGCGAGGACCTTAGAAATTGTAGGGTTTTCACCATCACAAGCGCCTTGTCCGGTGAAGGAAAAACGAGCGTATCTTGCCAGTTGGTCGTGAGTCTAGCGCGGTCGACTTCGAGCAAGGTTCTTTTGATCGACGGTGACTTAAGGGCCCCTGACGTTCACCACGTGTTCGGGCGTGAAATGACATCCGGTTTGGTCGGTTATCTCAACGGGACCGATGAATGGCGTGCGTTGATTGACCGCGAATGGAACGATTCGATTCATATCTTGACCTCAGGGCACCTGAAAGGGAGTCCGCACCGCATTTTGAGCAATGGACGCTTCGAGAAACTGATCGAAGAGGCTCGGGAGGAGTACGATTACATTGTGATCGATACTCCACCAGTGCTACCTGCGAGTGAAGCATTGCTTTTCGCGAAGTGTGCCGATGCGGTTTTGATGTGTGCCTTGCGTGACAAGAGCCGCATCGAACAACTGGTCCAAGCTTACCATCGTTTGGATGCATCTGGAGCGAATGTAGTCGGTTCGGTTTTATCTGGTGTACCTGTCAAAGAGTACGCGAGTTACTACGGGGACTATTACGCTTCGAAAGTCTGATCAGGGCGTCAAGAGCAGATCGTGATTCGATGCACGCTGACTCAGCAAGCCCTGCCAACCCAGCGACCCCTGCCAGCCCAGCTTAATGCGTGTCGGTTGCATTGCGACTGCTTTTAACACACTGACGATCCTATGAAAATCCATTCGCGTTCCTTACCTGAAACTCGCAAAAGATTAAAGTTCAATTGGAGACTGCTTATTGGGTCCCTTTTGTTTTTGGGGGTTGTTCTTCCTTCTGGGTACTACATACACCAGTCCCAGTTGGGTCGTGTTTCCAGTGCGATGAAACTCAGGGCGGCGGGACTTAAGGAGAAGCAGGACTGGTTGGCATCGGCCCGAGCGATTGAAGTTTACCTGCTGCTCGAACCGGAGAATAGGGATCAAAGGGTTGAGCTTGCCGAGGTGCTCGATGAGGCTTTACCCGATGAGAATACAGATGCATTTTCTATAAATTTGCTCAATCGAATTCTGGGTGCTCAATCTCGAGCGTTGGGTGTGTGCGAAGCGGATACGGAATTGAAGGACCGAGAACCTTCTATTCGGCGTCGGATGTTGCAGAGACTGATTCAAGCTGACAGGCTTGAAGATGCCATGGATCAGATCGCAAAGCTTTCTGGCCCTACGATAGACCCTTCGTTGATTAAATCGATGAGTCTTTGTCGCTACTCCATGGCTTTGGAGAAGCGTAGTCACTCTTTTACGGATTCGACACAGATTGCCATCCCCGAATGGCTCTACACTGCATCGACGCTCCATGTGGTCGATTTGTTGCTCAAGGCGATCATCGACAATCCTGGGGATATTGAGATTTCCACTGCGATTGCGAAGGCTTGTTTGGGGAATCCTGAGTTTCTTCAAAAGTCTCAGTTGGAAAACAATACGGCTTCCGAACGGCGAGAGCGGGCTATCTCGGTGATGGACAAGATGCTCGCGTCAAATCGAGAGAGCGTTGCGGCTTGGCTTGCACATTATTCGATTGTATCTCGATTGGACGTGGTTCGTGCTGAGTCAGACATACGTCAAGCTCTGAGTATGGACGGAGAGAATCCGAATGTGCTTCGCCAAGCGGCTGATCATTTTATGACAAGGGCGTTGAGTTCGGCGCCGAACTCGGAACCAACGAAGAGAGCCGAATGGATCGATTTGGCGGACAAGTACTTTAGTCAAGTACTCGAGAAAGGAGTTAAACGCGATGGAAAAGTCTATCTTGGAATGGGGGAAATCGCCTTATTGAAGGGGGATTTCGAACGAGCTGTTCGGATATGGGAGGACGGGGCACGAGTCAGCAGCGCACCGACGGCACTTCTTTGGTTCCGACTTTCTCAAGCTTGGGCACAAAAGCGGGACCTGGACGAGCTTAAGGACGTTCTTTCCTCGATGGATGAGTCGATCCGTGTTGAGTCACCGCTTTTGTCCAAACTCGGTCAAATGGAACTCACCCGCATCGCAAGCCAGCAATGGGCGACGTATTATGCGCTCAAGGGTGACTTTACTCGCGCCGCAAGGTACCTCGAAGACGTTGCGGCGAAGGACAAGGAGATGGATCCCGAGAATCGCTCGGAGGTCATTGCTTCACTGGGATTCTGTTATCTGAGGTCGGGACAATACGATCGCGCCGTCGAGGCCTATCAGGATGCTTCCGGGCTAGCGCCCTCGAACGACGCCCACAAACGCGGATACGTCGATTCGCTCGCTGCGGCGAATCGTTTGCGTGAGGCGATTGATCAAATGGAGTTGATCGATGAAAAAACCGGGAAGGATTTTGTTCGCACCTGCGAGTTGATTCTGGATTATCAGAGACGCAACCAGCCAGAAGCCAAGTACTGGGCGCAGTTTGATGCGGCTCTAAAGCAAGCCGCTTCCCTCAGCGCCTTGGATCCATTCTTGATTGAGCGACCTTGGATGATCGATTTTTTACAAATCGATTCAGCAGTGGATCGAAGTGGATTGCAATCGCGAGACTCCACGCTTATTGCAACCCGAGACCGGCTTTTGGAGCTTTCGGACCAGTATCCAGAATCTTATGAATTCCAACGTTTGATTATTCAGAAACTCGAACGACTCGGATTCGGTGAGAAGTCTAGGGAGATTTTCGCCAAGCTACAAGCGGCTAGGCCGATGGATTCTGAAATCCTTCTTTCCAGGATCGATTTCTTATTGAAGGATGGGATGAAGGATGAAGCCAAGCGGCTTCTGGATGAGAGGCTATCGGAGGATCCTAATAACCCAGCACTTCAGTCGGCTTCCATGCGTTTTGCGATTGGGACTCGAACAAAGGGGCAAAAGCTCGAGATCCAGGATTCGTTTGCGAACAATATTTCTGCACTGAGCGAGGCGGGTCGAAACCTTATTGAAAGCCCGATCTTTGCGGACGTATCCTCGGACGAATCGACGTTGGCCGAGGCGGTCAGTAATTGGTCTTCGGAGATCGAAGCGTTCGAGAGGAAGCTACGGGAACTCGAAGGCCCGGATGGAACCGAGTGGAGATATTTACGGGGTCGAAGACTGCTCGGAGAACTCGAATCGCAACGCAAAACAGACTTCTCGGAAGTAGAGATTCTTGCGAACTTTTTAAAACAGAAACGACCTTCTTGGAATTGCACGTACGTCTTGTCTGGACTCTTAGAGTCAGGAAAGGGTAGCTTTGTCAATGCCATCAAGGATTTCAGCCGTGCGATCCGACTCGGAGAACAAAACATTCGGATTTACGAGCAACTTGCAAACCTAATGCTCAGCCAAAACCAAACGGCGGAGTTAAGTACTTTGCTCGATCGGCTTGGTGATAGAGTCAACAGTTCGCAACGGCTCTCGTCGATAGCGATCGGACTGTCTGGAAAAGACCAAACTGCCATGCTCAATTTGGCGAAGTCCGGGACCGAGTCGCGACCGCGAGACCCCATGGCCTGGGTATGGCTGGGACAAGCAACCGAGATGGCCTCTAGGGGGCAGCCAAACGAATCGCGTCAGTTGGAACTCAACAAGGCCGAGGAGGCGATCGCCCGCGCCAGGGAGCTTTCCGGCGACATGAGCCTACCTGTTTTTAGCGCAGCGTTTGGACTTTATTTTTTCACGAAGCAAACGGATAAAATCGAAGCCCTGCTCGAAGATCTGATCGCATCGAAAATTGAACCCACTGGCAAGTTCCTAGCTCTGGCCGAATTTTATCAGGTCCTTGATCGAATGGACTTGGCACAAAACGCCCTGACGGAAGCAAGGAAAACCAGTAAGGATGTCAATTCGGTCGATGATCGGATTGCCAGACTGATGCTTGCCCAGGGCAAGCAAGAACAGGCCATCGGCATGTACAAGACTTTGTACAACAATTTGCCCCAAGATGGGTCGGTTCGACGGTTTTATGTAACGTTGCTCGCCTCGCGGGGAGCCGAGGAAGACTGGCTTACGATTGACCAAATCTACCAGAACGATAAGGCTGCCGAGAATCCCGATGATCGCAGACTGCGCGCAGAACTTCTGGCCAAGAAAGGTAGCCAAAAGGACCTTGCTCTCGCTCAATATTTGCTCGAATCCTTGGTGGAAGATCCGAAATCCAGATCCGATCAAGATCGATTCCGTTTAGCCTCGATTTACATGCGCAACGCGTCAATGGCTCAGATCCAGGACTCCGAAAGTCCGCAGGTCCAACAGCTCATCAACTCTGCTGGCAAACAGCTTGCGACTTTATGTAGAAGCTCCCAACCCCCTGTGGAATACCTCTACAGCTACGGCGATTTTTTGATCCGACAAGAGCGGATCGTCGAAGCTGTCGAAATCGCAGACCGCTTGGAAGGCCAAGAGCCGGAACACTTTGCCTCGGTGTTGCTCCGTGCAAGGCTTCAAAAGATCTCGGGCAATTTGCAACGTGCGATCCTGCTTTTGACCAATTGGAAGCAAAATCAACTTCAGAAAAAAGATGTCAATCTGGATAACCTGACAAAAGCCACCATTCTCTCGCAGGTTGGTGATGCTCTGAACGAACTAGGGGCTAGCAAGGAAGCTGAGGAAATGCTTCGGCAAGCATTTGAGCTTGATGGTACAAAAGGAATCGTTTACGTCCGAAGTCTTTCGCGATCCGACGATTCTGAATCGCGAGAATCGGCCATACGCTACTTGCTAGCTAAACTTAAGGCGGAGAAAACGCCAGAGATCGCTAGGCTCTTAGCAGGCTTACTATCCGTTGGGGAAGTCTCGACCCAGCTTGCCGAACAAGCAGACGAAGCCCTCTCTGAGACCGGAGCCGCAAACGAAACCAACGCGGATTTGTTGCTTTCAATTGCCGACATGTGGCTTGCCCAGAAAAAATCGAATAAGTCCATTGAAGCTTATAGGAAGATTATAAAGCTTAGACCCAACGACGTCATAGCGTTGAACAATCTGGCGATTTTACTCGGGGAGCAACCTGATGGAACACAGGAAGCCCTTTCGCTGATCGACCAAGCGATGCGAATCTCAGGCAAACAACCTTTGCTACTGGACTCCAAGGCAGCTATCCTGATGTTGGCAAATCGCGCAGAAGAAGCAATTCCGATCCTCGAGATCGCCGCTTCTGCGTCCAATGACCCTCGTGTGATTTTTCACCTATACCAAGCGCTGGTCAAAACCGGACGTGTGGAAGAATCACTCCGTATCAAATCAAAAATCAGCACCATCGAACTTCGCAAATCAGTTCTTACACCCGATGACCAAGCGGCTTTGGAGATTTTCGAAAAGGAACTCCAAGAGTAGTCTCGGCGTGGTTAGCCCAGGTAAATGTCCTTCCCCCAGAAAAGCCCCCTAAAAATGAACAACGACCAATTGATACCGAGTGCACGCGACGAGAGTCTTTCTTTGGAAAGTTCGATTGAGCAACCTGGTTTATCGGCAGACCAACAGGGAATTCCGGCGGTGGGTTCAGAATTCAAGAAATGGATGCTAGGAATAGGTTGTGCGTTGGCGCTAATCTTACTGGGGGGAGTTGCCCATGGAGTTCTATCGAATCGATGGGGGGTCTCTGAGGACATCCAAACCCTTGGCACCCAACTCAATTCGATTCCCATGGAGATTGGACCTTGGAAATGCTCCGAGGAAGGCAAACTCGAGGACCGCGTGATTTTCGGGATTCTTGAGGCTACCGGTTACATTTCGCGAGTTTACGTGCACCAGTCCACGGCCGAAGCCATCAACGTGTTTTTAGTGTTTGGTCCCAAAGGTCCTATTGCTGTCCACACGCCAGAGATTTGCTACAGCGCAAGGGCGGTTACACAAACCTCTGAGAGACAAGCCGTCCCTGCAGATTATGACGGTAAAGATGGGCAACTCTGGAAGCTTGGATTCGAAACCAACACCCTCGATAAGCGAAAGATGAGCGTCTACTACGGTTGGACTGATGGAGGGGCGTGGCAAGCAGCAAAGAGCCCACGTTTTTGGCGCACAGACTACCTGTACAAAATCCAGACCTCATGCCAAGCCGTTGGAAAGAAAGAAGACTCAACCGATGAATTCTTCCGAGTCTTTCTTCCTGAGGTCCGAAAGGTACTTCGTAAAACTGAAGGCTAGCACGCAAGGACCAAGTGTAAGCTAAGTTACTCTCCGAGGTCCGCCTTGCCGTTGCCATCGGCGTCGATCTGCTTGAGGTCGATGTAGGTGTAGGGCCTCGTGTAGGCTTCCTTTCCCGCCTTGGCGTACGAGACCCACATCCGCAGGGCCGTCGCGTCGTAAACGACGTTCTCGACATTGCCGCCCTTGATAGGGATCTTGTTGGCAAGCTCCACGAGTGTCGGTCCATCGAGCTTGCCTCTTTCTTTCTGTAGAGTCGGAAATGCGCCGCGTCCTTCGTCGTTGTACACTACGCACGAAAGTACGTTCGGGGCGAACTCGTCGGTCGGATCGGCATCCTTCCAAATCATCAATTGCTTATCTGCCGGCTCGGGCGAATGGGCTCGGACCTTCACGGCCCGCTTATCGGTCTGCCCATCGCCAAAAACAAAGTGATATCGCTTCGTGGCCGCTTGGGACTTGAAGATCGACAAGGCCTTGGTCAACGAATCTCCATCGTAGAGCATGGTGCGGAAGTAGACCGTAAAATGCGGCGCATGGATCTGATAAGGTGCTTCTTTGGCAGACGCATCCCCCATTTCGCTCAGAGCAAGCCCCTTGATGTTCATCCCGGTGTGCGCACCGATCATCCCCGCAAAGGAAGGGACCACGTGCGGGATGCCTTGGTCGGGAATGTACAGCACGATCATCGGGAACTCGTGGGCACCGACATCCATGCTCCAATCGAGGTTGCGGGTTTGGTACAAATGTCCATCGACGGTCGCATCACCCCAGGCGGCAATGCTGCTGCACGAATAGGGCATCAGCAACGGGACGGCATGAAGGGCTTGGAGAGTGCTCAGAGCCACCCCGGATCCGTCGGCTAGCCCCGCAAGCTCCTGTTCGAGCCGATCATCGCCGTAGCTGCTTGTGCGCGACCAGACCTCGTTGAGCACCCCTGGAGCAAGCTTGAGCTCTTGGCCGATTCCATCGAGAGCCGCTGGCACGAACGCTTGGATTTCCTTGGAAAACAGGCGACCGAGGTGGTGTCCCATTTCGTAGGGAGTCCCGCGGACGACGGCCAACGGAAATTTCGAATCGCCCTGCCCCACCTCGGTTCGAAAGCCGCTGCCGGCGATCTTTTCCGGGGTCTTGTAAGGTTTCGGCTCGTCGGAGGGGGCTCTTTCCTGGGCTATCCCTACCGGGCTCACAAGCATCCCAATTCCTGCAAAACAGCAGGCAAAACGCAATTTACGATACGTTTTGAACCAGTTTCGTTTCATTTTTCGTTGCATTTCTAGGAACCTTGAGAAGGAGCCGAGTCCAAGGGGGGCATAGGGTGCCCTACGGCCGAGATCGGAGATTCGGAAAAAAACTAAAAAATATCGAAGTCGTAACCCGTGAATTTGGAAAGTGTCTAGTAGACTCCGACAATTTTCTATCATACAGTATTCCCTAAGGAGTCCGCTCCCCCCTTTGTCCGGTTCTTATGCGTCTTTTTTTCTCTTTCGGAGGTGGGTGATGAAACGAACAGCACAACGTGCAGGTTTCACGCTGGTGGAATTATTGGTGGTCATTGCAATCATTGGAGTTTTGGTAGGTTTGCTCTTGCCTGCAGTCCAAGCGGCCCGCGAAGCGGCCCGGCGGATGAGCTGCGGCAACAACATGAAGCAGATCGGGTTGGCACTGCACAACCATGAGTCTGCAAACAAGTGGGTGCCAACCTGGGCAACGCAATTCCGTTTGACGGACGCTTATGCGGCCCAAGGCAATCCATTTTTTGCCGCAACAGTCGATGCTCGCAGGAGTATGGCTCCGCTTGGGCTGATGTTGCCTTACATGGAAGGCAATACGACCTACCAGGTCTTCGACATGAAGAAGCCTTTGATCGACCCTCGCAACCTACCGGCCCCGATCGGTCAGGTCCCGGCATCTGCGACGACCCCGGTGCCAAGCTTCTTGTGCCCATCGACGCCTGAGACTCAATCCGACTACGGTCCTTATTTCAATCAGGCAGGGATCCTTCCATCGGGCGTTACCTTTTTTCTGCCGCGTACCGATTACGCCGCATTGCGCGGACTCCACAGCACGCTTGCTTCCTGTGTAGGACTACCTGCCGTGACAACGCATAATTCGATGCTCGGAGCCAACGACGCCAACGGCGAAAACGCCGAGATCGTCGTCAATCCGAAGCGCAAGTTCGCTTCGATTACTGACGGATTGTCGAACACATTGTGCTTCACCGAAATCGCCGGTCGCCAACGTCTCTACTTCAACGGCGTAGCCTATCAAGGGACTTGGACCACCACTCCGGTTCCAGGGTTCACTTTGAACTCCTCGTACGTGGATTGGAACACCGCCCGACACCCACGCGGCCTCTCGGGAATCGATCGCAACAACCCATCGGCAGCCGGTTGCGCGGTGATGAATATCTTCAACCAAGATAACCCTTATTCGTTCCACGGAAGTGGAGTCCAAGGTCTCCGCGGGGACGGTTCGGTCATCTTCTTGCCAGCTACGATCTCGACGAATGTCTTTGCCGCTTTGGTCACTCGTGACGGTGGCGAAACGGTCAACATCGAAGAGTAGATCGCCGGTTCAAACACGAAGCGAAAAATAATGGAAGCGAGCAGACCTTTGGCCTGCTCGCTTTTTTTTGCCCTCGTAGCTGCTTAGTTCTGCCTCCGCCGGGACGAGCCCGAATGGGAGGCTTTTTCCCACGAACAAAATGCCCTAGACACTACTTCGCTCGGAGATTTTGTTATCTTAACACGGAGCTAGATCGTCATCCCTTTCCCTCCAGGAGTTGTCCATGTTGGCACGTATCTGTTCATTCAATCTTTCCCTCGCGCTGCTTGCTTCCATCGGAATCGTACTGACCGGTTGTGGTAGTGGAGGTCCAACATTGCTGCCTGTCTCCGGAAGCTTGACGGTTGATGGCAAACCGGCCAACGGTGCAACGTTGATCTTTCATCCGACCGACAAAGAGATGAAACTCATCCCTGCGGCGACGACCGATGAGAATGGAAAATTCCAATTGGCCACTAGCGCCAAAGTAGGCGTCCCGGCAGGGACTTATGATGTCACGGTCGTATGGCCAGATCCGTCGGTTCAACCGACAGCCGCGCAAAAGCTCCAAGGTCTCGGAGACCCAGGTCCAGATCTTCTGAGTGGCAAATACGCCAAGAAGGGGGCTTCGGGTTTAAAGGCCGAGATCACTTCGTCGACTAAAGAAATACCTCCGTTTGCTTTGACTAAGTAGCTCCTCGTACTCGATGCCGTATCTTCGAGTACGAGTGGGAGATCCACTACGTGTTTTTGAACAACCTTTTTGTTTTTAGGGATACCATGAAACGATTGTTGAATCTGTCGCTTTTGGCGATGGCATGTAGTTCGGTGTTTTCAGTCGCCCTGGCCGAACCGCCAGCGGGCAGCAAGTTGACCCCCTTGGACGCGTACGTTGCCAAGCCCGATGACGCTTATCAATGGTCGCTAGCCGAGACGATCAAGACCGGGAACCTTACGACCCATGCGATTCGATTGACCTCCCAGCGTTGGCGCACCGAGCAGGAGGTCGATCGCCCCTTGTGGGAGCACTGGCTCGTGCTGACCGTTCCGGCCAAGATCACTACCGACAAGGTATTCTTGATGATCGGTGGGGGTAGCCACAGCAGCGCGCAGCCTAAAGGACCCGATGCGATCACCGGCGCGATCGCAGCGACCACCGGTGGCGTGGTCGCCGAACTAAAGAACATCCCCAACCAACCTTTGGTCTTTCATGGCGATGGTATCCCTCGTGTCGAAGACGACTTGATCGGCTACTCGTGGGCGCAGTTCCTCGAGACCGGCGATGCGACTTGGCTACCACGTCTGCCGATGGTCAAGAGTGTCGTGCGCGCGATGGATTGCATCACGGAATTTTCGGCCAGCGAAGTGGGGGGCAAACGCAAGGTAAGCAGATTCATCGTTGGCGGTGGATCCAAGCGTGGTTGGACTACTTGGATGGCCGGGGCTGCCGACAATCGCATTGAAGCGATCGTCCCGATCGTCATCGATGTGGCCAACGCCCGATCCTCGCTGCAAAACCACGCCGAGGCCTATGGCTTTTGGTCCGAAGCGATCGGCAACTATTATCAGCATAAGATCCTTCAACGCTTCAATCACCCCCGCATGGAGGAACTCTACCGAATCGTCGATCCTTATTATTACAAAGAACGACTGACGTTGCCCAAGTACATTGTCAATGCAAGTGGAGACCAGTTCTTCTTGCCTGACTCTTCGAAGTTTTACTACGAGGAACTTCAGGGGGACAAGCTCCTATGGTATGTCCCCAACGGGGATCACGGATTGAAGAATACCGATGCGGTCCAATCCATTGCGGCTTATTACAGCATGATCTGCGCGGGTAAAAAATCTCCACAGTATTCGTGGACCTTCGAAAAAGACGGATCGATTCGTGTGGTGCCTGTGACCAAACCGACCGAAGTGGTGCTTTGGCGGGCCAACAACCCAACGGCTCGCGACTTTAGGCTCCAGACCATCGGTCCGGCCTTCGAGAGCACGACCCTCAAAGCCGATGCTCAGGGGAACTATGTCGCAGGTCCGGCACCGGAACAGGCCGGCTGGACAGCGAGCTTCGTCGAGCTTACCTACGATGTCGGGGGTCCGTTCCCATTGAAGGTATCGACGGGTGTGCAGATCACACCCGACGTACTCCCTTTCAAGGGGATCGAATTGACCGAGGTCAAATACGAGCCGGAGATGGCTGGTCAAAAGACGCAAACGGGCAAGTAGCCGCTTGCGGCGGAAGAAAAAAAAAAGACCCGCAACACTCTGTAGCTCAAGAGTCTTGGCCCCGCCGGCATAAAGCCGACGGAGGCCAAGAAGAGCTCGATGAACGCTGGGTGAGCCTACCGTCGGGCTTGCCCCGGCGGAGGCGTAACTTGCAGCTACAGAGCATGCGCTCGTGCCTCGCCTCGGATTTCGTCGTACTCGTACTCAGTCCGCCGGGGCGGACTAAATACAAGTACGACAAAGAAGCACGAACAAAGCTGTGCACCGAAGTCAGCTCAGGTCGCTTGGGAACATCGATTTGAGGAGTTTGGTCGAGGGGTCATATTCTTTGGTGAAGGCCAGTTCGACGGCAGCCGTTAGGCTTTGCTTGGCAGAGATTTCCTGGACGATTCCGAGTGTTTGTCCATCGACGAAGGCTCTCAATGGGCGTTTGCCGCGCGTATCGAGGCTTGTTAGGGTGATTTGGCTAGAGCCTGGGAGATTCATCGGTTTCCAGAATCGGGGTTGAAAGATGTTCGAACCGGCGAGGATCAAAGACTGCGAATCGAGCGGAACGGGAACAGCACCCATGGCGCGGGCGTAGGCAGACGAGCCGGCAGCCGTGGCGATGAGCATTCCATCACCGACAACTTTTTGGAGTTGGATTTCGCCATTGACTCGTACCTGTAACCAAGCTGCTTGGCCTTCGGCTCTTTCGATCCAAGCATCTCCATAGGCTAGGTGCATCGCCGTTTTTCCATCGGGATATCGAACATCGACGCGCAGCAATGGGAGGGATTGAGAGATCAGATCGATGTTCTCGAGATTTGCCGGGAGTGAGGCATTCATGAGGAACCCTAGGTGACCGGCGTTTAGACCGACAAAGGGGAGTCTTCTGCGCCAATGCTCGCGAATGGCTTTGAGCATGGTTCCATCCCCTCCGATGACGAGGATCAGGTTCGGTTGGCTCGATTGGTACTTTGCATAGGAGTTCGCCAATTCGACGGCACGGGGATTCCTTTCGTCGTGAATGATGAACAGTTCGGGGCGTAGGACTTGGAAGATCGCGTCACGGCTAGGGCTCCCTGGGACAAAGAGTCGGTGGCGTTGGATGTAGTTGTATACATCTCGATCGAGGTAGGAATCGATCGGATTTCCATGGAATATCTCGCTTCGGAGGTCTGCTGGCGTGGGGCCATGAGGAACTCGGATGGAGCGATGCTCCGGGGGTAGACGATCGGGGTCGGGGCTGGTGGTGGAATCGTCCAAGAGAGCGAATCGAGCTTCTTTCCATAGCCGTTGGCCTTGTTCGAGTTTTTCAATTGCCGCGGTTTGGGTTGCAGCCTCTCGTAACGCATCGGATTGTGGGACGACCAGCCAGACTTCGCCCGACGAGGCGTAGCGGTAGATCAGGTCGAACAAAGTGGAGTTTGTCCCATTGCTGATGTCGTCGTAGTTGATCTCGACATTTGGGATGTTTTGAAAGGCCAAGGAGACCAGTGCGGCGCGGTGTCTGGGCAATGCCATCTCGTGCTCTCCGCGATCGGAACGGACACCGCGTGGATGGATGATAACGCGATCGAAGCCCTGTTCGAGCAAGAGACGAATCTGTTCGCATTGCAAAAGGGTCGGGGGAGAGAACGACTCGCAAAAGACGGCAATGCGTTGCTTGGGCGACCCCCGAGCCGTTGGATTTTCGGATCGCAGATAGAGTTTTTGTTCTCGGATATAACTGCCGACCGATTGAGGCAAAAACGCCCAGGCGGCCTGGTCCCCTTTTTCCAAAAGTCCTCGAATTTCAAGAGGTGTCGACATCGGAACACCAACGGTTTGCAGGGATAGCAAGCGGTGAGGGGGGCTGCGGAACCATGCATTCTCCGGAGCGGGCTTAGGCTCATTGGACTCGACGACCAAGACAGCGATCGCGTCTTCGATTCGCTCGATCGCGTTGGAGCGGTGCAATAGGTCGGCCGCCGAGCGTTCGAGGATCAGAAAGAATTCGATACGATCGCGAAAGGAGTTTTCCCCCAGGAGTCGTTTGATCAAGTGATAGACATCTCCGCAGAATTCATTTTCCTGTTCGTAGGTAAAGACGTGGGCATGGTCGAGGTCTTCGACGGCCAGTCGGCACATCGCCACACGGTCTTGGGTCGATGCACCGAGTTGTGCGTGGGAGCTTTGGAATGTGGGCATCAACCAGACTTCGTCAACCGCTTGGCTCTGGATCGCCCGTTGGATGATCGCAAGGTGATGGTTATCGACGGGATCAAAATCGGCACGCAGCAAGCCTATGCGTTGTTTTCGGTTGAGTTTTTTGTAGACATCGACCCTTTGTTCGATGCGATCGAGGGTTTCGCTGACCAGTTCGCTCGGATCCCAACCGCACTCATTGCAGAGCTGTAAAGTGCTGGCCAAAAGGTCGCCGACTTCGTGACGCAGGTGATCGAGTTCTCGGTGTTTTGCGACCGCATTGGCCTGCTGCTGGATGTCCTTGGTGCGTTCCAGCAGGCTGGTAGATCCAAAGGCCGAATGGAAAAGATGCTGGATGCGTTGGAGAATCGCTTGCATATCGATAGAAGGTTCTCGATCGGGTGAGCCGATCCGCGAAGTAACCTGGATCGTAGGGAAACCGCATTTCAATTCTAACCTTGGATCGACCCAGTGTGTCGAAGCGGCCTTCGAAATCTTACGGGAGACTGACTCTGTAGCCGCGAACTTCTGCCTCCGCCGGGACGAGCCCGACGGGAGGCTTACAAGGAACGTCTGAGCCGAGCATGACCGAGTGAAATCCGGCTAAACAAGCCGTTCGGGTCGCTAGCAAAAGGGGCCTCGACAGGTCAGAATAGGTCTTTTGATGTTCGTTCGGTACAAGATCGAGGAGTTTCGGAATGCGATTTTCATGGTTGACCGGATCGATGTGTTTGGTAGGTTCGTTGGCGGTCGTCCAAGGTTGGTGTGCCGAGCCATCGATGCTCGATGTACTTCGATCTTGCCCGAAAACGGCCAATGCGATTGTCCAGGGGGATATGGTCGCTTTGAGAAAACTGACCCTCGGCTCGCC
>Ga0315904_10000108_pt1 | contig 130685 bp, 220 predicted proteins | sample LakEriMetagenome_6_FD_203529 | JGI IMG/M metagenome (GOLD analysis project Ga0315904, IMG submission 203529) | Freshwater fungal communities from buoy surface, Lake Erie, Ohio, United States - Buoy 12 MA120 | ecosystem: Environmental > Aquatic > Freshwater > Lake | place: USA: Lake Erie, Ohio...
TACGTATTGTCCAAGCGGAATAGAATGTAGTGGTTGTGGACTTAGTAACTGTGAGGAAAGAAATGGAATATTTATCCAGATAGGAAGTCCTGTTGGTAAGTTTTTTGATCCTAATATATTTACATCTATATCACCCATAGGGGAATTAGCAATAAATTCAACAGTTGTTTGTTATTGTCAATCCGGTAGTGGAACTACGTCTGGCGTATACACAAACGTTGCTGGGCCTTTAACTGGATCATGGGCATTGAATACATGTGATGGAAGTGTATATCAATTATTACCAAGCGGAACAAGATATGTAAGAAAATGGACATGTCAAAATAATCAATATATAAATAAAGCACCAAGCTTAGGATATACCTCATTATGTGATTGCGAATCAGATATCAATGAGGGATTATGTGATGCAAAATATAGATGTGCAGACTTTTCGACATGTGCATGTCAAGAAGTTGGTCAATCAGGTCAAAGTGTTCCAAATATAACTACCATTGGTGCAGGAGGAAGCGGAACATGGTGGTCATCAGACTGCGGATGCGAGGCATATCCAAAAGCTATGGGTGCCTGTGGACAAGACTCATTAATTGAGTGGCAAATAACAGAGTGATCACCACTTGCCAATGGGACAACTAGAAGATTCCCATTTTGTTTTTGTCTCTAGATAACATCCACATTTACCACATCTACTATTTTCAATAATAAATGGGCATTCAGCACAGATAGCCAATCTCTGTTTTTGTATATCTTCCGAAACGTTCTTCATACCATTCTGAATATGCTTTGCCGCAGATTGGATGAAATTCTTTGCCATCTGTGTTGTGGAGGGAAGACTAGGTTCTTCCTTAATAACAGTCTGTTCGGGAATTGGATCTTTTTTTGAACAGTCATTTGGATTCTGTTTTGGACCTCTGCATTGTTCCCACATATTAAAATAGCCAATGTGATTTTGGCATAGTTTATGTAAATGAGAAGATTTTTCAATCCCATGTCTTTTGCAGTATCCTGCCATTGGACATTCGCATGGGGTTTTATTATTGCTCATCCTGCATTATTCCAGATAGTACTTGATAAGTTCCAATTCCTAACAGCATGGCATCTAGATAATCTCTATCTAAAGCTAAAAAGTGCATCATCCCAGCCATTTCATGGCGAACAATCGGTGCGTCCCAATTTAATGATTCAAGTTCTTGCTGTGATATATCCTGTTCAATTATATCACTAAATAGAACTTTATCATTCTCTTTTTTAAACATTAGTCTATAGTATTTCATAATTACTCCAGTCTATAAACGGAAACTACAGGAGTCGAACCTGTGGAAGATTTCTCTTCGGCGGTTTAGTAAACCGCTGCCTTAGACCACTCAGCCAAGTTTCCGCATGATCAATGATCATTCTTCCTTATTAGTTTCCTTATTATACTTTCTCCAGGGCTTCCAATTTCCTTCATCATCCTTGTTCTTTGGAAATAAACCACCACCCTTCTTATTTACTCCGAATGTACGCTTCGCAAAGTTACATTCAGGTTTCTTGGGATCGTGACATACCATTTCGTAGTATTCATTTTCTTCCTTATCAACTCTTACGTTGACGCGAACCTGATCCGATGTTTGTCCATTGCGTGAACATACGCAGTCATCAAATAATTCCTGCATATGATATAGAAACTTAAAAACATCCGTATCAGATTCACAATCGTTAGAGATAACAACATTCTTTTCACCAAGCTTAACAAAATATTCTACTTTCATGTTTCATTCCAATCTTCTTTATAGCCCATTAAACTCTTATCAACATTCTGTTCACCACGCTTGATCTTATTGATTAAATCAATCATCTTAGCGGCGGTGTCTCTCTTAACCTCGTATATGCTATTATATACCTTCTCACCAGAATTAATAAACTTGACCACATCAATATTTAGCTTTTTACAGTTAATATCAATATACTTAATTTGTTCTGGCTTGATTCTTTCATCCATCTGGTTTGGCTGTTGCGATAAGAACTGAGAAACATCTTTTTTGCATAGTTCTTCCGCAGCAACAACCCTTAGCTTTAGAGCCTTTCTCAATGCTCTACCCTCTGCCTTAGTTGAAGCAGTTGCAGGAGCATGAACGGCAAACATATCGTCTGTATTTCCAGCCCATACGTCTGCAACATCTGCATAAGTTTTACTGGATTTCTTTCCATCTTTGTCTGTAATTGAGAATACAACTTGATATATTACGGTAGTTTTTCCAATTGGATCTCCAGTTTCAATTCTATCCACTTTGATTGGTCCGCTGAATACAATTTCGCCAATCAATAGTTCTGCTACGCGACGAAGGCCAGCCGTTAGTGGATTGCCATCAATTAACTCTCTATCTGTAAAGAACTGCATAGCATAGTCATGCCACTCTGGCGATAACATGCTTGGTGGTACGTCTTTTTCCGAATTAGATTCTTCTTGTTTGACCATCTTTTACCTCAATTTCTATCAATCTACTTTTTGGTGGTGGAAAATTTTCCTGAATAGATGCAATTTCCTTCAATACTAATGATAGCAGATGATTCATCTTTGTCAAGGAGATACTTTTATCAATCTGTCTAATCCTAATAATAACATATCCACTATTGATAAGAATACCCTGCTTGGCAGTGTCAGCAATTCTCTGCTTCATTAACTTCTCATCACCCCATATCGGCAAAAAATGCCCAGGACCATCAATCTCAATTGCAGTTTTTATTTCTGGAAGGAATAAGTCTACTTCTAGATTATTTCCAAATACAAGACCGCTCTTATGAAATTCAACAGTATATCCGGCCTTACTGAGTCCATTGTTAAGATGAAGTTCAGTTTTAGATCCAAGTCTACTTGCCAGTCTTACGCTCTCTAGTGCTAATAGTCTTATTTCTTCTTGCTTTGCTTTTCCAAGTGCTTCCCAATTCTTTTTACTTATATCAGATATTTTCTTTTTGTCTTCTTCTGATAGATTATGATAAGCCTTAGATCTAGAAACGCCTATCTTTTCTTTATGGTTTTTGTCTAGAGTCTTACCTTCCGTTGGGTGTCTAGCCCTGCCCTTTTCTAGTGCAAGCTTTTGTGCTTCTGAATAGTCTCTCTTGTAATAGTCTTCGTCATTATGTAGAACTTTTCCCAAGAACTTTAGGGCACGAAGAATTTTTGTTGAATATGTGTTAAGTGATTCGGCTATTTCATAGCTACTGCACCCCTTGTTATACATATCTAAAATCCGATCTTTATTTATCAAAGCAAATTCCATAGTCCCTCCAATGTAAATCTATTCATAATTTTATCAAATGTTATTCCACATAAATTTTTAATAGGTTGAATATAATCCTCAGATCTTAGTATTATTGTTAAGTCTTTATTTGTTAGCACATCGTATACATCGTCATATAGTAATGGTTTAAACATCCAATCTAAATCATAAAGATATAATACTTTTTTCGAATTATTAGAACATCCAAGAATATACTGTGCGTTTTCTATTGTATTTACCAGTAAAACACCATCGTTGAACGAGTCCATTTCTACTGGAGGAAATACGGCTGTATTTATATTCATAAGAGGAAAAGACTGATCTAATGCTGATATGGATATTTCTTCATTAGAGTCCAATACTGTATTATTTATATCCAGCATAACAAAATGATTAAATTCTGAATAAGATAAATTATCTAAACATATCATTGTTTTCATTTTTTGCACCATTCTGTTTTCTTATTTCTTAATATATCCTCTGCTATTTTATTCAAGCCAACAGTCTTGAATATAAATGCCGCTCTATCAAAGGACGTATGCTTACTTATTATATCTTCTCTGCTATATCCTTCGACTTGATATTTTGCGTCATCAACAACAGCGTGGTGTATTTTATCAGCACATTCTTCATAATTATTTCCATTATAGACTATTGGATTTCCACCGGCAGCAATAATATCCATTAGTCTAGACTCGTCATCATGAGAAACTAATGAGGCTTTAGAGTTGCTGTAAAACTTAAAATAATCATCTATATTGCACATTCCACAATAGCCGGATATATTATGCGGCTGATGATTAAAAAACTTAAAATTGAAACTACTGTTAACTATCCAATTTAGTAATTTTCCAAAAACAATTGGTGTTCCAATGTATAGAATATCAGAAGAAAATTTAGGAATATCTTTTTCATCTACTGTAGATGGTCTAAAGTGTACAAAACCTCCTATATAGTTTTTAGACTTTTTATTTGATAATGAAAAAGAGTTTTTAGAATCTGATTCATTTATATTTATTGAAACCGCACGATTCTTTATTGGAAATTGATTGGTGTTTGGTATATTATGTATTATAACATCTGGATTAAAATTAGATATGGTTTCATGATTAATTTCTCCAGATAGATATCCACATTCATGCTTAGTCTTTGATATTACTGATAATAATGAATCAAAGTGTGTATCGCCTGTATATCTATAGAATAGTAGTCTCATCATAGTTCCTTTAAAGTTTTAATATCGTCCTGTTTTTTCTTTATTACGGATATTGTGATTTGATTTAATAATGTATTTATGAATGACTCTAGATTATAGAACTTTCTTTTAACATGATCGTTAATGAGATTTCTAGCAATATCAAAATCTGACTCATTTATAAATAAGATTTCTGACCACACGTTTGGTAATCCGTATGACATATTTAATAGTTTTCCACCATCAATTAAAAGCCCAATGTCATAATTATTTTTATCTTCGTTATGTATTATTGTATGTGTTTGTTTGTTATTTGATGGAGAGATGCATGACTTATTAAATAATCTATCTCCGTGTATTATATATGTGTTTTGTGGTAGTGCTAAATTTAATCCAAAAATCCAACAGTCTAAAGCACTAGACATTTTATGATATTTATTTTCTGCTATACGTATGTTTTTATATTTCTTGGAATGTATATGGGATACTAATTTATCATGCTCAAATCCTGAGATAATGATGATCTCACTATCTGGATAAGAACTTCTTATTGTTTGTATTTGCTCATCTATTAGGAAATTTTTGTTATCTAGTACGGTTAAAGGAATATTTTTGTATCCCCTTTTATTTGATTTTTGTGAGCATAATATGATAAATGTGGTTGATACATCACAATTGTTTTTGATTTTATGTATACATTTCTTATTATTCATATTGATAAATTGTACACAAACTCTTTGGGATGTGAATACTGGCATAATTATTACCAACAATTTGTAATTTATCCTGATCGGTAAAATGCTTAACAAGTTTAGATGTTGACCAAAACACAACTGGAATATTTAGAGATACATTCATAGCCCTTGATCTCATAAAACATTTGATATCATTAATGTTGTAGTCAGTGTATATAAAACCACTACTTTCTTCTTTTAACCACTCTAGACCTAATTCATCTATAGAATAGGGATTAAGCACTACATTGTCTGATATGCTTGCAAATGCTATTGAATCACCATGCTGAATAAGATTTTGTAAAACAATATTATCAGCGTTTTCTCTTTCTTCATAATCTCTAGTTAGTATTTCGATTTCTATTAATGATTTAATTTGACTCAATTGACTTTCAATACGTTTGGATAATGAAAAATCATATAGGTTTAGAAAGACTTTATATTTTTTAGAATTACATCCATTGACTATAGAAAGTAATAGATTATCATCTATATCATTAAGTATCTTATAATTAATTACTATATTCTGCATTGACTTCTTCCCATGTGAATACTTGTGGATCAGAATTTTCTTTACTAGATATATCAAGGAGTTTATCTTTAAAACTACACTCTAGATCGCCCTTTAGCCATTTATATAGATGAACCATGCTCACAGATTGATGCACTGAATCAGTTCCTCTTATATGAAGAAGTCTATATAATTTTTTATTTACAAAAGTGTCTACTTTATCAATCATGTCCTGATCAAAATCAAAGTCTGAATTTAAAATAAATAGATATCCATTCTTTGCAAAAGATAGTGACTTATAAATCTGTAATGCCCCATTATTATCTATAGCATGTATTATCTTATAGTCTGTGTCAATATTATTGCCACATGCAGAAAAGACATCTTGATGTTTTAATTTGCTATATATTACAATAATTTTAAAGTTCTTAATCTTAGGATTTTTATTTAACTTAATTAGAGTTCTTTCTAGTGCTTGTTTATCTAGAGCAAATATAACGATAGTACCACAAATATAAACTTCATCGTTACATATATCTATCTTTTCCTTAAGAGATAGATCTGTATTCCAATTTTCTGGACGCTTATATTGACATATTCTATCTATCAAGGGATCATTATTATCAGTGTATGTAATAGTAGCACCACGATCTATAAACTTATTAATAAGTCCATGCTCACATGTTTTATTACTATTATCATAAAAACAACATCTTCCACAGTATGTTCCTATGTTAGCCATTTTGCGTTCCTGTCAATTAGTCTTGATCTATTAATTCTGATTTCTTCCCATATATTGTAATTTTGTAATCTACTTTCAAAAGTCTTAAATATTATCTCTCTATTCATTGGTTTTGGTCTATTATCTGAGAATGGAGAGAACTCACTTACATAAAATCCATTCCAAGAAGCTTTAGATATTCCACGCTGCAAATCAGTTAGCATTGTCCTATAAAAATAGGAGGTCTTATGGGGTTGGTAATAGGAATAGGCGTCCGAGAGTTGCTTCATAAAAACAAAGTTAGATGGCTCTTGTACATTTATCTGAACTGGCTGTATTAATAATGGGGGCTGTTTCCAGTCTGCGTGTTTACAGTCATCAATAACTTTCATCCATTCGCTGGCAGTCTTATCCCAATTATAATTTTTTTCAAACAATTCTCTTGTCTCTATTCTCTTTTGATTTCTATAGTCTTCACTGGATGCGAAGAAAGATTTGAATATATTAATAAGAGATCTGTTATCTATAACGGCACGATTGCATCCAGTCTCTAGTTCTTTATATGTAGAAAAAGATATAGGATATCCACCAAGTTTATTTACAACGTCTTCCATAGCGGAATAGTTTGTACATGCAATTGGAATTCCGCAAGCCGCAGCTTCAACTTGTGGTAATCCGAAACCCTCGGAATTAGCAGACTGTACATATAGATCAAATAGGTTATATATCTTAGCTAAATCTTCATCCGTAGCACCATTGCCGACGTTTGACGGGGTAGATGAATATTGTTTGCACTTACTGCATACTTTTCTAGAATCTCTGAAAAAAGATGCTTCAACGTGTTTGCAGTTTTCACATATATAGGTCATTAATACTTTAGAAGATATATTGTTTTGATGAATTAATTCAGCTAGATTCCATCCAGCATCTGGAAAGCTTGTATGCAGGTAAAGGAATGTATTCTTTTCGCCCGATTCTTCTAGATATTTGCTGAATGATTCTATCAAGGCGGGAAATAGCTTACGCCTTTGATTTCTCATCACAGTGCCAATTATCTTTACATCAGACCTAAGATTAAATTCCTCTCTGATAGCGTCTCTATCCATAGGAATAAAACATGGGGCGGCAGACGGGGAGGCGACACCAACTGTATTAAGTCTAGTACCGCCCTGTTCTTCTAATGTTTTCTTGGCCCAATCAGAGTATGTTAATACGTAATCAACATCAGAAAACATATCTATCCACTCTTGATTTTGTGGACTAGCATCAACCGTTGGCATCCATGCCCAAGAAAAGATTCTTCTATATGGAGAATGATATATAAAAGAATCCATCCAGAAGTCTCTAATAGAAAGTACTATATCTGGTTCAAATTCTAAGCAAACTCTTTCAAATCTCCATGCACCAAATTGGTTCATTGGATTAGAATTATATGCATTTACCTCTTGCTCATTATTTGGATCTGGCATATTAGCATAATTTTTCCAAGGTATATTTTTTCTACGAGGATCGTCTATACCTCCATATACAGAAAATTCAGCAATATCATATTTATTAGAAGCATGTATTCTAGATATTACTTCTTTACTGTATTTTGCATATCCTGTATTTAGATATGCTGCCTCAGATATAAATAATACTTTCTTTTTTTTAGCCATTGTTTTGTTTATCCATTCTCGACTTTAACGTAGTTAATATTTTTGATACTTTATTTGGAGATATCTTTAATTGTGTAGATATGCTCTTATTTGTATTTCCATTAATTTTCAAGTCAACAATTTGTTTTTCTAATTCTGTTTTAGCATTTACTAGATCATAATAGTCTGTATAGGCAAATTCATTATCATGATATGTAAAACTATTATTATCAGCATACAGTAATTCAGACTGTTGTTTTTGCGACTTGATAAATTTAAGAATATCGTTCCTTACGCAGTGGGTGATGAATGTTGAAATTTTTCCCCTAGTTTCATCATATTTGTGTCCACTCTTACATAATGCTAAGAAACCCACCTGTATTAGATCTTCCTTGCTAAATAATTTATTCTTGATATAGATTGAATTTGCAATTTTGTATACTAACTTTTTATTATCCTCAATCATTTTCTCAACTGTTTTATCCATAATCTTTTCCTATTTAATAATCTTAAATTCATTTATTCTAAAATATACTCTATATCTATCTTTTCTGGCAGTTGAATCTATAATCAATAATTCATCGCCAGGGTGTAAGCTAGATAGTATAAAAGCAGCACTTCCCCATGCCTCAAAATCTAAACATTCACAATCAATTTTTTTGAAATCATTATTACTTTTTCTTTTATTTTCTACTGCCAACGTGATATGGACATAATCTACAGCATCGGCTTTTTGACCGCCATAAGCTATATCCGTTACCTTGCCAAAAAATGAACAATGATTCATATCAATCCTATATCATGTAAATTTTATCAATAATAAATGAATTTCTCTGCTTGTCCTTGATTTCACCAGAGATTAATACAGTTGCCTGCTCGTATATTATATCTTTGTTTTGCTCGTATATATCTGGAAAAACCACAATATTTTCAAGTTCACCAGAGTCATCTTCTATTGATAAGAAAGCCATCAAATCACCATTCTTGGTCTTAAACTCCTTTGCCCTTTTAATAACTGCCGCAATTATGGAATGACCAGTTTTGCCATCGGCTATTTCTTTGCATGTAGTATCGGCATGTCCGACCTCCGCACATGCATTTAACTCGGAATGGTTTATAGCATATCCAAGAAGTTTCTCCTCAATCTTAGCATAAACGGCAGAATTGTCAAGTAGACTCCTGCCTGGATTATTAATTCTTACTAATATATTTTCTACCTTCTCTAATCTCGACTGAGTTGAAATTATGCCGCCATTCTTTTTTAAGCCCAGGTTGATAAATTTCTGTAGAGTTTCTGAGATAGTATTTGATACTAGATCAGACTTTGCAATGAAATCTATTTCTTTGTCTGTTAAGTCTAGATAACAATGAAACTCATGAAGCATTTCGCTTCTTGTCTTTCCAAGACCAGAAAAGGCACCAACGCTAATAAGGTTTTCTATCGCTCTCTTATTAATATTTGTTAGAACCTTGGTCAATAGAACAGTCCATGTTCTTTCATTTGACGGTATATCATCTAGATATTTTTTAAGTTGCTCAAGATGTGCAGCACCAACATTTTTGACATTACAGATTCCGAAGTAGATTGCACCATTATGCCAAGAAAAATTATCTTCAAGAATATTTATAGTTGGTCCACAAACTTTGATATCCTCTGATTTAGCTGCCATAATAAGTTGTCTAGTTTCCATATCTGGATCTATTTTTTCATCGGCATTTCTTAACCAGTTTTTAAAGAATTTTGGAGTATAATGATATTTGATCCATGCAGACCAGTATGCCATTTTAGCATATGCTACAGCATGAGATTTATTAAATGAATATCTTGCTGATTTTTCAATCATATCAAAGATTTCTATAGCCTTATCTTCATCAATATTATTATTTTTACAGCCTTCTATAAATTTTACGCGAACCTCTTTCATGAGGTCTGCCTTTTTCTTGCCAATAGCCTTACGAAGATCGTCCGCTTGCTTTAGATTAAATCCAGCCATTTTGACTGAGATTTCCATTGCCTGTTCCTGATATACAATAACTCCATATGTTTCTTTTAGTAGGTCATCAATTAAAGGATGAAGGCTGGGAATATCTTCTTTGCCAAACTTACGATCAACAAAGTGCTGAGTCATTGATTTACCATCTACTATCGCTTTTAACGTTCCGGGCCTAACGATGCTAATGAGTGCAGAGAGTTCTGTTATATTCTTTGGCTTTGACTTTTTAGACCATGTTTTACCAAGGTAGCTTTCTATCTGAAAGCAACCTTTGACGCGACCTTCGCCTATCATGTTCCATACTTCGGCGTCGTCTTCTCGGATTTTAGTGATATCAATTTTGGAATGCATTTTTAAAGTTCTTTCTAGATGCTGTGGTCCTAAGCATTTTCATAGTTCTACAAAATAATTCAGCAGTCATTATAACGTCAGACATAGCATCGTGTGCCTTGCCTTTAGAATAATTCATATATCCACGAATCAGATTGTCGGCAGACAGAGAGTTAACGTCTTTATTATTTTCAAATAGTGCAAACATAAAATCAAGTAGGTCTATACTATGTATCCTATTGAACAGATCTTGCTCTCCACGCTTACTATCAACCGGTCCAAATTTGTATGGGGCTTGAGTGCAGAGGCGATTGACTATAACAGAGTCAAAGTTTTTAATGTTATATCCTACGGATATTGGGGCACTCCAATTACTACCTTTAAAATTATGCTGATTGACATAATCAGTAAAGTTTTTCCAAACAGATTCTACACTTGGTGCATCACGTAATATTTCTTCTGTTTTACCATGCACCGCAACTGCACCATCTTCTAGTGGATCAATACCAAGTTTTTGACATTTATCTTTATCGAATACAGGCTTAATCAATGACTGAAATTCTGATCCGGGCTTTATCTCTAATTTTCTTCCATGAATAACAACGGCAGCTATTTGCACCGGCTGTGTTGTATATGGGTTTGCACTAGTCGTCTCAAAGTCATAGCAAATAAAATCACGATAGTTCATCATTAACCTCTTTTACTGTTTCTGCAATTTTTTTAAGTAAATTTACACCTAAAATATCAAATTTAACACATCCAATAGCCTCTAGATCACCCATTTCCATTCCAGCAATTTGCTCTGAATTTCTAGAAGATTTAACCATGGGGCATATCTTTTCTAGACTGTCTGATGCAATTACTACGCCGGCAGCATGTTTTCCCTGTGTCTTAAATATTCCTTCCATTCGCATAGCCTGTTGAAATATTTTAGCATACTCGCCCTGTAGATTACCGTCATCGTCTAGCCAGCAATAATCAATTAGTGCCTCTCTGTCATTTTCAAGTGCCCATCTAATAACAGATGGATTATCCATTTCTTCCAACAGGTCAGAAATAGCGGCCTCGTTGGGAATCTTTTCTGTGATTTGATTCATCTGATCAAAACTACATGACTCATTTACACGTAGAACTTCTTTAAGAATGGATTTGCCGGCAAGTCTACCAAATGTAAGCATTTGACAAACTCGGGATTCTCCATACTTATTCTTTAGATATTCAATTACCTCATCCCTATAATCAGGAGGGAAATCTACGTCAATATCTGGAAGAGAGATATGATCTTCTGTATTTCTGCCGTCATTGTAAAAACGTTCAAAAAGAAGTCCATACTCTATAGGATCAATAAGAGTTATTCCCGTTAGATAACAAACAAGCGATCCACCACCAGAGCCACGGGCGGGACCAACTAGACAGCCTTTATTTCTAAAGTAATTTACATAATCTTGTACAATTAAGAAGTAGCCAGGAAGTTTAGCCTTGCTAATTACCTCTAATTCCTTAAGAACCCTATCTTTATAGATATCATGCTTGTCTTTCGGTATATTTGTAGATATCAATCTTTTCCATCCCTGCCTACACAATTCTTTAAGATATTCATCTTCTGATAGATTATTAGGTGCATCAAATCTTGGCAGCTTAGGATTAGATAAAATGTTTATGTCTTCTATAAGAAGACTTATATTTAATAGATTTGATATTTGCCTATCTGAGTAATTAGTCTTAAGAAAGTCTAGATTCTTAATATAATATTTACTGCTTCTAATAAACTTCAATGCGTCTATATTTTTTGAATCAGTTATAGACTGATCTAGTTTCTTCATTGTTGTTTTAAGTTTAGTACATAATATAACACGGTGATCAATCGCGTCTATATTTTCTGGATAGTATGATGAAGTATCAGGTATTGATAGTTCATGATTAGGATCAATTTCATAGATGATATTTTTAATTACATTAGTAATTGGATATGATTCATCATTTGTTGTGTTTACTTCTAGATAATAATATTTAAATGTTTTACGCATTAATTCAATATGATCCCTAGCAACGGAACCATAGTTCGGCACTAGACAGTCAACTATACTTTCACTATCTATTGATTGAAAAATACAATTGTTATCTGGCATCACTGATGAAAATAGCATACTTCCAACATATCCGTCCACACATACAAAATCATCTGGAGATATATTTTTGAGTAGTTCTTCTATAGAAATTCTAGGAGTATCATGATAGTTTTCTGGATTATTTGAAATAGAAATAACAGAAAGTAACTGATTCCATGCATTGCGATTCCTACAAAATAAACTGATAGTTGATCCATTTGCCAAAACAATTTCAGTACCAATAATCGGCTTAATATCAGACTTCTTGCAGGCTTGTATAAAGTTTACGCATCCGCTGATTGTAGTAAGATCGCATATGCCGGCATGAGTATAGCCGGCATTTTTACATGCTTGTACAATCTGTTCTGATCTTGAGATTGACGATAAAAGAGAATAGTGACTATGATTTCTAAGCATTATCTAGTTTTCCTCCACCAGCACCGTATTGTCCAAATTTATTCAAATCAGCATGTTCAGAGACGACAGTAGACATGCCCTTCAATTTTATCAGATCATAGAAGTGTTGGCAAGTAGTTTTATTTGATCCGGGATATTGTTCGGCAAACTTGCATAGCTTAGTGCATTTCCAGTTTAATTGATCATTAGATAATTGCCTAGGTAATTCAACAGATTTAATGTACTCAAATTTTTGTTTAAGCATTTCTTCCGCTTTATGATAATCTTCTTCCGAGAAGACGATATCGAAAACCCCACCATCATTTATATAATAGATACTTGTATAAAAATTATAATCTGGATACATATTCTTCAACGCATAGAAATATAGCATCAACTGTTTATCGGAGCATAAATCCTCGTATGTCTTTTCTTTACCCGTAGCCCAATTGAGTCTTTTGCCGGTCTTGTAGTCTAAGACCTGATAATAAACATCATCTTCTTTAATTATAAGATCTACAGTTCCTTTTATGGCAAGATTCCCAGATATTTTTTTACCATTCACACTATATGTATATTTTGCCCACGGTTTTTTGATTTCTATATCAAAGAATAACTCTGTGGCATACACATTCTGATTTCTCGGATCAAGCGATCCATTACTATATTCAAGTGCCTTATTTACCCATTGTACACAGGTCTTGTAGTCTTTTTCATCTAGACCAACATCTTCTTCATGCTTCTTATAATAATCAAAACATATTCTAGTGATATATTCGATATCATCGCACTGAGAAAACTTTAAGCTTGGTATATCATCATTCTCGACAAGTTTCTTTTTGTCAAGCTGTGCTTTCTTTTTATCGGCAAGAACCTGCATTGTTCTATGGACAATTGTTCCAAGCACAGCTTTTTTGTTTGTTTTATCTTTCATTCCAAGAACATATTGGAAGAAATATTTCATCTCGCACATTTCAAGAGTGCCAAGACTTGAAGACCTTAAGTAACTAATTATCATTTGATTGAAATGGTGTATTTACCAGTTTCCCTTATTTTTTGAGTAATGCCAGCACTAACTAGCATTGATAGAAATTGTTCACAAGATTGTTCGATTGTCATTTCCTTATTATCAATAATTCCGTCAAATTTATCATAATTATCGGCATCAATTTCGCTTTGATGGTTACTTTCAAATGGCGATCTAGTCAATCTATATACTTTTCCGCCACGTTCTTGAGTGGCGACTATTTCATTAATAAATCTACAATCTCCAATTATAGCGATCTCTGGATTATCTTGTTCTATCCGCTTAAAACAATTTTCTAAATGGACAGGTTCATAAATCTTACGCATAATTTCTGTACCAAAAAATTGCATAAATTCGCGGGCTGTCATTGCACCAGATTTATTATTCACCCCCGGCATATTTTCCCAACGTAAATGCTCTTGTAGCTGATTCTTTTCTTCGTCAGTCCCATATACGCATTCTGGGGGTATATTGAACAGGGTGACGCATATCTCCTTCATAGAGTCAGCAAAGTTATATGATCTTATCAGCGGCCATATTCTTCTTGAAGCGTATTGGTAGAACTCGTCACTGTTCTGTTGTAGTTCTAGAACACCCATCTCTTCGAATTCTTTTCCAGATTCATCATGAAATGTACAATTAACTACTAGTTTTCCTTCTGGCGAAACAAAAAACTTTTCTATTACATCATGTCTTTTCATTTCGTGACCATGTAGAAAGTTTGATAGAGTTGTCTTTCCCGATTGAGCCCTACCGGATATTGCGACTATTTTAGTCATATTTTATTCCTTTTGCTTTAAATAATTTTTCAAATTTATTTTTTTTTCGTTCTAATGAAAATACACATTCTTTTCCATACATAGTCTTGTATAATGAAATAGTATTTTGAATTTTACTATTTTGTAAATAATAAAATGACTTTTGATCTATGATAGTTCCGAATCCCAAAAATTTTTTAATATTTTCTAAAAAATTAATATCTTGATTGCAAAGATTCCATTTATGTTCAATATTTGTATATTTTCCACGCTCTCTATGTCTCCAGCTAATCGAACCATCTCCATCAAAAAATCCACGAATTAAACTACCAGTGTATTTTTGTGGAATAATATCAAATATTCTTGAACAATTCTTTTTTTTATGTACAATTCCTATATCATATAAATCTTTAACAAGTGTTTTTGAGGATATATCTAATTTTATAGAATTTTTATAACGTTTTATTTTTGCGTCTGGTGCAATTTCATTTTTAATAAAATCAAGAATAGCTATATCTTTTTCTGCTAATCCAAATTTTATTCTATATCTAATATCATTATCATAATCAGTTATATGCCCATCAGCGATAATAAACCCAATTATATAGCAAGAATTATCATTAAGATTTTTAAAATAATTCACATTTACATTTTTTGATCTTTCACCAAATCTTCCACATTTTTTATTTAAAGACAGTTGATTTCTTTTATTTCTAACGCTTCTAAAATTATAACCTAATTTTTGACTAATTTCTTTATCTGTAAAGTTTTTATAATTTTCTTTTAAGAAATTCTCTTCTTCTATTGACCATTTTTTCATAATATATGCCACAATATAGTATTTTTTACCCACTTGTATATACACCATAAGGACAAAATCTAGTTTGTCATTAAAATTTTCCTTTAATTTGTGGTTTAACTATCGTATTGATTTCATCAACAGTCATATCGCCAATGTCATTTTTTGGTATATTGACTGAATATATATTAAATAAGTATTGTAGCCTACTGTTTAGGTCTTTAGCACAGTCCACTCCAGCATCATCATTATCTGTCATAATAACGATATTTGATGCTCCAGTTTTCTGTATTAAAAATTCCTGAGAATCACTGATCTTAGACCCAAACATTCCAACGGCATTGTGTATTCCAGCCTCCCACAATCTCAATATATCGCCTTGACCTTCAACTAAAATTATGGTCTGTGTACGCTTTATATGTTCTAACGCTTTTCCATAATTATATAGAAAATTTGATTTATTGAATCCCTTTTGGTTTATCCATTTTCTTGGATCGTTATTGATTGTTCTTCCAGTACATCCTATCATAAATTGATCAGTTTCATCATATACCGGAAATACAATTCTTTGATACATTTGACTCTTGGGGTTCATACATAATCCAACATCAAAGGTGTCAAGAACTTTTTCTGAAAATCCTCTATCAATATAGAATTTGGCTGGAAATATAAGACGCTTTCTTACAGTATCACGATCAATTCTAATGCCAGAAGTTTTCGAATTTCTTTTAGATGCTATTTTGATCAACTTATCAATAGCGTCATTGTTCTCAATAATTATAGAGTTTTCGTCTATGTCTAGACTAATATCTTTGCAAAATTTTCTACAGAAACTTATAACATCATTGAATTTGAATACACGGTAATATTTTTTCTCTAGTAGAAGCCATATTAATGATAATATGTCTTTCCCAGGTTTTGACTCATGACAATGCTTTGTATTACAAAACCATTTACCATAATGATCTATATTATCCTCATCAATATTTATATTGAATGCGGTTATATTGTCGCCTTCATGTATCGGGCATCTGCTCATCAATAAGTTATTAGACTCATAATAATCATCAATGTCAAAAAATTCATATATCTCAAAAATTTTCTTCATCATCTTCATCTTGAGAATCAATGTCTGTTTGATCTGCAAATCCTTGACTTCCGCCATGTTCTTGCCTCTTTATTCCTCTGATTGTGCCAAGTTCTTTTATTTTTGCGTATTTACCATCCATCTGCAAACAGATATATCCCTCGTCCTCAATTCCAGGCCCATGCCTAGATACAACCGGTATCAACTTTTTATTTCCAGACGATATACCATCCGCCATTCTCTCTTCCTCAGTTTTATCTTTAAAGATAGAAAAGCTTGTACATAGCCAGACTAATCTGTCCGAGCCGCTAACAACATCAGTTGTCTCTTTTGTTATACCATCACGATTTAGCTGCACAAATGATAAACATGGCACATCGTTCTCTACGCAGAAGTTATGTAGTGCTGTAATTTGGAAGCCTAGCACTTGAAACTCAGCTAGGTTGTTGTTGATACTATTGGAGGTCATAAGCTTCAAATAGTCATATATAATCAGGCAGTCATTCAGCACTCCATTCTCATCATATCCAACAGTCTTAATAAGCCATCTCTTTGCAATAGATAGAGTCTCGTCAAATGGTCTTCCAGAAATACTGATATAATCATAAGGTATTTCCTTGAGAACGTTCTTACTATGAATAACTTTATCTTTATGTTCTAGATTTTCAAAAAAAGAACCAGAAGCAATCTTATTGATTTCAATTTCGCTAAGATTAGCTAACATTCTATTGATATGATCTTCCTCACTCATTTCTGTATCAAGCACTAGAACGGGAATATTATGAGTCCTAGAGACATACAGTGCTATATTATCAGCTAGACAGCTTTTGCCGGCTTTTGGTCTAGCGGCAATTAAATCAACGCACTTACGTCTTAATCCACCACCAATGGCTTTATCAAATGCCGGAAATCCAGTGGTAATCCCAATTGATTTACCCTGGTTGTTTTCTAAGTGATTAAGATATTCTTCAATTCTATTACCAATACGCTGCGGAAGCAACTCGTCTTCTTTTATGTATGATAGACATGTATTTTGAATTGGATTTTCAGCTAAAGCTAATATTTCTGTAATTGATTCGTCGCCGGTTACTTTATTTAGATCGGAATATATTGTCCTAAGCTGGGACTGAATTTTTCTAGCAAACTCAAGTCTTTTTAGTTTCTTTGCATGTTCTACGACATTATCTATATGAACCGGAGTATTCATAACTCCAGAGATATGTTTTAATACTTCGTTCTTTTCAATATATTCATCTAGCTGTAGACTTTTAGCAGACGATAGGATATCTGCATATCCAGCAGACTCTTTATCTTTTAGTGAATGTATAATACATTTATATAATACCTTATTTGTATCTAGGGTAAAGCTATCTTCGTTTAATAGGAGTTCTACTTCTATTAAGCTTTCTTTTCCATACTGTAGTAATCCGGCTAATACCGCCCTTTCAGATGCAACATTTTTTAGACTACTTTCTATCTTCGACATTAACCATTCCTTCTATTTAGGCATCTATCACAAATATAATTTTCTTTGGCAAACATGGGATGAACTTCGTTTGTCTTCCCACACTCTCTACATGTTACCTGTTTTTGAGAAAATTTTGGCCTATTTCTACTAGTAGGCTTAATGTTATCATTGATTTTATCAAATCCATCTTCTTTGTCAACCTCTGGTAAAATATCGACCATTTGCTCAAATCTATTAATTTTTTCTTCTTGTTTTGCAGTTGCTTTTTTTCTACCAGTCTTACTTGTTTTATTTGACTTAGTTGTGGTTGTATTATTTTCTAGCTTATTGACACGTTCAAGTAGTTCTTTGAACTGTGAATCAACTATTTTGTCATCACTTGGGACTTCTATCTTTCGTCCAGTAATCAACGCATAAGCATTAGCAATCGCATTCCAGTCTTTATTTTCGATAGCATGTTCAATATTATCTACAACTATTAATAGTTCGTCATTTAATTCTTTTATATTCTCAAGTATATTCATTTAAAACTCCTAGACTTTCCAAGGTCTTGAAAAAGTGTTACTCTTTTCTTGATATCTTTAGTTGTTTCAGATAGCATTCCAAGACTAGCATACATTCTAAGTCTGCACTTTTCTACCTTTTGTGCAAAAGAATTTTCAGCAATGATTGACTTTTTCTTTATATCTGCCGGTAAATACTTATCGTATCTATCCCAATATTTTGCGTATAGAAAGTTAAGTGCCTCAACACACCAAGTATATTGACTATTGATTAGATCATGTTTCTTTTGTAGTCTACCAGCATAGTTCATTAGTGTTATTGCGTTGGCAAAACACTCGTCGCTAGAAAGACCAATAATATCTTCATTAGATAGAGAAAGTATTGGCTCATATTCATTAGAGTCTTTATATTCTATGATATTATTATCTTTACAGAAATTTTCTACCCATTCTGTAAATCTATCCAAAACTTCTACTGATTCATCGTCATCTGTATTAAATTCTTCCATTCTGATTCCTTATTATAAGGTAATGATACAATTTTAATATTGTTTAAATTACACCACTCAATTTTGTCTGCGTCTCTTTTTTTAGACTTTAAGAAATCCATTTTATCACTATGGAAGAAAGAGCAAAATTCATAATGTTGTTTTCCATGCACTTCTATAATAAGCATCAACTCTGGAATAAAAAAGTCAGCGTATAATAATGAAGACCTTCCCAGCTTTTTAGATCCGGGAAGGGTTACTTCTTCATATACAGATGATTTAGGAAATAACTCTTTTATTAAGAATCTAGCTTTATTATGAAATGAGGATTTATTATCTTGATATCTTCTTTTTTGGTTTTTGGTAAAATTGAATAGATGTTCTTTATTATCAAAGCCAACTACTCTAATCATTCTGATATCATATCCTTAACTTGTTTTTTGATTAATTCAAAAATATCTTTACGTTCTACCAAAAATTCATAAACCTTAGATTGTCCTTGGAATTTTGGAGATTCTTTGAACTCTTCCAAAGTCGATAAAAGGGGGATGCTGTACCAAGAACCGGCCTTTTCTATAATTCCAAAAGATTCTGCTAATTCAATAACTTCTTTTTCTTTATCAATACCTTTATTGAACTTGATATAGCTAATGCATTCAGTTCCAGAAGCACCCATTGCCGAGCAACTAATTTTCCAATGAACTAATTGTCCAATTTTCTTTCCATTTTCTTCCCAGGGTTCTATCTTGGCAATATCTAATCTGGTATCGGCCGCATATTGTACCTGACCACCACAATCCGGAATCTTTATTTTACCGTATCCAGATGTGTTAGTAATATAGTGGGTGATTATTAGAAGTATAATTTTATTCTTGACAATAGTTTGAGCATTCTTTTTGATCCAGTGTGAAAGTAATTTTGGTAAACTAGCACGGATTGTAGCAGAACTACTTTCTTCAAGTTCTGACCTTGGAACTAATGAAGAACAAGAATCTATCACGCAAACAGCACCAGCATTTTCTGGACGCTTTAAGAGACTTTCTGCAATATCAAGAAAATCTTCCGCAGATAGTGCCTCTCCGTCCTCTGGGCTATGTACAATCTGTATTTTTTCCAGATCTAGACCTTGTGTTCCAACTAGATTATAAGCTTTTAGACGGCTTTCTCCGTCAATATAAATTACCGGCCGGCCTTCATCTTGTGCGTTTTTACATACCTGTAAACAGGTTGTACTCTTGCCAGTTTTTGGATCTCCAGAAATAATAGTCCAACTTCCCTCAAGAAGTCCACCATTCAATGCTAAATCTAATGCGGGACTTACAGTAATAGATTTTAGAGTTTTTTTTGCGGTTATTAATTCAGAACCTCTAGATACAACTTTCCCGAATGCTTTTTGTATAGCTTTATCATTACTTAAATCAAGTTTCTTCTTTTCTTTAGACATAAATTTATAAATCCTTCAATATATTTTTTTTACCAGAACGAAACGGCTTTGATATCTTTTCTGGTTCATTATAGCTTTCAATCAGTTCTTTATCAACGCGAGCGTTCTCAAACTTTTGAATGATAGGCTCAAGCTTTTTATCCTGTAGTTTAAAGATAAACTTAGCCTCATCAGATTTCAATGCCTTAATAATAGAGTCGGCATTAAACCTTTTTAACAATTTTGCAGCAGCAATGACTTGGCCTTTATAGGCACCATGCAATTTATTTCCAGTAATCCAGAATCTTTCTGGACATTTGCCGCTGTTAAAGAACTCATTCCTTTTATCAAAAATAGTTTCAGCAAGGAAATTAGACGCAGTGATGTATCCTTCTTTGTACTTAGACTTGAAAGGAGTTTTATCACTGCGTTCTTTTGGTTTGTTCTGTTTTCTACTTGTTGCCTCTGATTCTGTGGATGTGTTCAGAGAGCGGTCTGGTGGCTGTTTTTTTTGTCGCTTCACCTCGTTCCGATGCCTCCTTACTCATAATAGCATAGCCTCTTTTACTGTTGACCATCATCAACTTATCTATTGTATCTGGTCGCTTCACTTTGTCAAGACACTCTTTGTAGTAAGCTTCGGCATATTCTGGACTACACTTTAGGTCTTCGCAAATAGATTCAAGAGTCATTTTATGACAGTTATGTTCTATATAAAATTTTTCTACTATGCATAAATCATGTGTTTGCTTTTTTGCTTTAGCCATTCTATCACTCCTCTAATATAGCTTTAATTTTCTTTATCTTAGTTTTAATATCATTTAGACAATCTATATAAGAATTATGTTTCTTCTTATATTCAATCACAAAATTTTCTTGTTCTAAAAACTTTAACTCATCTTGATTTAGTGATCTTAAGAAGATATTAGTGTCATGATATTCTCCAATATTAGGACTAATTAATATCACAGAATCAATATTTTCCATCTTCTATGTATCTCCTTTTTTGTTCCTCATTCATAGAATTAATTTTAGATCTAATTTCTTTTTTAGCTTCTTTAAGTGCTTCCTTCTTGCTGTCTTTATCTTTTAGAGATAATTCCTGCACTTTAGTTTTGCCCATTTTCTTAGAATTCTTTTCAGCTAATTGTCCGACAGTTGTAGGTTCTCCTTTTACAAAAACATATGGAATATGAATAACTCTATATAGAGTATCTTTTTCACAATTACTACATCTAACCAGTGAATCTGACTTGATAGACTGATACACATCAGTCATTTCGTATTCACAGTTACTACATTTATAGTCATAATTTGGCATTATTCCTCCAGTGCGTCCAATACTCTGCCGAGTATTCCATTTCTCTGTATGTCATCTTTTGTCAGTCTACATATTCCAATACCTTCAATAGATGACAGTTTTGACAGAATAGTGCTAAGGCCGGTCATTTTTTTAATATCATGCTGTTTAATATCGCCGTTAACAATAACTTTTGAGTTTTTGCCCATTCTTGTTATAAACATTTTGATCTGTTCTAAAGTACAGTTTTGTGCCTCGTCTAGAATCATAAGAGAATTATGAAATGTGGCACCACGCATTAATTCTAATGGTTCATATCTAATACGTTCTTCATTAAAATATTTTCCATAATATATAGGACCAAAAAAGTCTTTTATATTTTCTTCTAATGGTTTAAAATATGGTGCTATCTTTTCTTTAAGTTCTCCCGGAACAGCACCAATGTCTTTTCCGGCAGCAACTAGAGGCCTAGTAGCGATTATCTGATTATAATTTCCAGAGTGTAAAAATTGTGCAAATAATCCAGCAGAAATATAAGATTTACCACACCCCGCTGGACCAACGCATATAGTGATATCATTATTTAATATTGAATCTATATAGTTTTGATGATTTGCTGTTTTAGCCTCAACGGTTTTTATTACACTTCTTTTATCTTGCTCTGCCTGCTTTTTGGTCTTGACCACTCTCTGATTTTTAGGTCTGCTTTTTCTCATGGTGTCTTCTTTATTAGAGTTGTGTTAATTTATTGAACACTAGATTATCTATCGTTTTCTTTTATAGAGAGTCCGACATTTGGCTCTTGATAAAGGATATCATGTCTAAAAGATTGATTTGTTCTACTCTGTTGTTATCAGAAGCTTGTAACATAGGCTGTCCTTCTTTGTCTACAAAAATACAAATGCCGTGAGCAAGTTTATTAAACTTATTATGATGAACAGAAAAACCTGCGTATTGACTGCTCTCATTTGGATTCACTTCTAGTCCTAGACTAACTTCTGAATTTCCAACCCATACTCCCTTGCCTTTTTTGTCTTTAGTCTCGTAGGTCGCTAGCACCTTGCTTAGTGCTGATTTTACTAATTTTGACATTATTATATATCTCCTTTTTGTTTAATTATGCTAGATCAGACACATCTGTTTTAGACCAAAACTTACAACTCCAATATCTAGCTTTCCATTTTGGTCCTGGGCTAGTATCGCATTGGTGTCTAGCACGGAACCTTTTTCTGCTTTCTGGATCATCTCTTTTTATAGACATGTTTGGATCACCAAAGTTTACTTTTACAACATTACCCTTATCATTCTTAACATATACTGAGAACTTTTTTGGACCCTTTGGCGTTCTAAAGGGTTTATTTAGTTGAACTTTTTTGCCTTTGTTTTCAGCAGCGTACAATGTTGGCATTGCTTCTGTTTCTGGACCTTCCATTTCAGAAGGTTCTTCTACTTCGTCTTCATCCTCTTCTTCTGAATATTCATCTGTTTTACTAGCATAGAATACAGAGTCAAATATTGCTTCGATATAATGTTCTGCTTTTGAAATTTTATCTTTAGCCCATTCTTCAAATTCAACGGGAACTGATTCTAAAAGTTTAACAAGCATCATTAATTGTTGATGCATCTTATTAATTTGATTAACCTGCATTGAATTATCTTCATCAGATTGTGCCTTTTTCCAAGATGTTGGGTCTGGCCTGTCTTTATCTCCGGGCTTTGCGGGCTTATAATTTTTACCTTCTCTCTTCTTCTTCTTACGGATGTTTTCCCAAAGTCCAGGCTTTTCATCTTCTCCGATAATATAAACTTCTGGCTGTTCATCAAAATCAAGATATTCCGAATCACTAGGAATATAATCTATAATGGATTCAGTTGACCCAAAAGTTTGTTCATAATAGGTATCTTCTACTTGTTGTAGCTGTGACCCTTTTGCTGAACTCTGGCATACAGCATATCTTTGTGCATTATCTGGATAATCCTTGTTCATTGTAGAATCGCCCATACATCTAGATAAAAAATCTGCCCTGTCTTCATCTTTTCTTCTTTTTGGAATTGGCATAGTTTACCTCATAGATCTTTTTCTTTAACGAATACGCCATCAATCATTTTGCCTTTACGATCTTTAATATCATTGTAAGCTTGCTCTAGGCATTCTTCCAGCGTAATCTTATTTCTTGCGGTTAAATTTAACATAACAACTAACATATCGCCTATATCATCACGAATATCTCGGCCCTTACAAACACTATCTGATAATTCTCCAAGTTCTTGTAGCAGTTTTAGAGTTTGATCTTTATCACTACTTCCATCAATTAGATTTCTATCATGGTGCCATGTAACTACTTTATCAATCAAATCATTCAAATTCATAGTGTCATATCTCCAAAGTCAATATCGCTCAAATCGTTTTTACTTGCACCAATTTTATATGAAGTTATTTCATGTTCTTGTGGTGCTACTTGTACGCTTTCGCTATTCATCCAGGGCTCTGTCCATCCAGCGATAGGATTCTTTCCAACGCTTTCATATGGAAGGCCAATGTTCTTACGCCTTGACATACAGAGCCAATCAATATACTGATGTAATACATTTTCATTCAGTCCAATGATAGAGCCGTCTTTAAATAGATAAGATGCCCATTCTTTTTCTTCCTGTGCGGCACTTTCAAACATTTTGATAGCTAGTTCTTCGCACTGCTTGGCTGTTTGGACAAAACCCTCAGACTCTTCCCTTTGTAGAATTTTGATTATTTCCTGAGTATTCTTAAGATGTAGAGCCTCGTCACGCTTTATCAACTTTATTATATCTGCGTTGCCAGCCATCTTCTTATTTTCTGCAAAAGCAAAAGAGCAAACAAAACTTACATAAAATCTTACTGCTTCAAGTATATTAATACTTACCAATGTCATATAGATTTGTTTTTTTAGATCGGCAGTTTTAGTGCTACCTGAATCCATGCCCATTAAATTGTTATAGTCTTCAATTGCTCTCTTCGCTCTTTTAATGATTTCAATATCATCATAGATACCGCCAAATACTTCTGAACTATCAGAATATACATTTTGTATAATATAACTATAACTTTGTGAATGAATTTTTTCAAAAAATTGCCATGTCATTAGACATGCTTCTAGTTCAGTATTTGTAACATATTCTAGTAAAGTGGGAACTCCTCGACAGATAACACTATCAAGCATTGTTTGATACTTAAGATTAGATGTGAATATAAACTTCTCGTTTTTACTTAGAGTCTGAAAATCAGATCTATCTTTCTTAAGTTCTATTTCCTCTGGACGCCAGAAGTTCATCATCTGCTTACTATCAAGTTCTTTAAATATTGGATATTTAACTATATCATACCTCTGCACACCAAGATCTTTACCAAGGAATAGAGGCTGAGTCATTGGATCAACGTTCTTTGTATTAAAGATTGTTTTCATATTGCACAACTCCCACTTTCACAATTTGTTTCTTTTTCTGTTTCGCCGTCACCATCTGGAGAATTAGCATAGTAGAAATTCTTGATCCCATACTTATAACCATAGATTTGATCTTTTATCAAAACACTCAATGGAATATTTCCATCTGGATAATGTGCATAATTATAATAAAGATTAACACTTATACTCATGTCTACAAACTTCTGGATAATAGCAGCTATATTTAATATAGACTTATTATCTTTTAGGTTCCATGCAATTGTATAGTAATTTTTACGGGTATAGAAGTTTGGAACCAACTGCTTTAGCACACCATTCTTCGCCTTTTTATATGACAATAGATTTCTTACAGGCTCTATACCATTGGTGCTATTCTGTATGACAGAACTGCTCTCACATGGCATTATAGCCGATAAAGTTGAGTGTCGCAATCCAAATCTTGCAACCCTATCCCGTAATGATTCCCAATCCATTTTGTACACTGGCTTGATAATTTCATCTACAGACTTCTTATACCAATCAATCGGTAATAATCCTTTAGCGTATTTTGTATCATTAAACTTTGGACATTTACCTTTTTCCTGTGCAAGTTCACAACTAGCATTAATTAAATGCCATTGAATTTTTTCCATAAGTTCATGTATAACCTGTAATGTCTCTGGATTATCATAGAATAACTTATTCTTAGCAAGAAATCCGGCGAGATTTGTTATTCCTATCCCAAGAGAGCGACGGTTCTTTGTAAAGTTTTCACCAGCTAATACTGGATAGTCTTGATAATCTATTACTGAGTCTAGAGTTCTTACGGCGATTCGGCAAGCCCTCTCAATATCGGAATCATCAGATAATTCAAGTACATTTAGTGCGGCTAGAATACAAATTCCAATTTCACCATTTGGATCGTCAATAGATTGAATTGGCTTAGTTGGGTGTACTATTTCCTGGCAGAGATTTGACATATAACAAGGAATTGACCAAGATCCATGTTCATTAGCATTGTCAATATTCATTGTATAAATACGTCCAGTTTCTAGTCTTTCTCTAGAAAATATTTCTGCTAACTTACGAGATGAAATTTTCTTCTTAAATTTAATATGTCTTGAATTTTCATATTTTAGATATAAAGTTTCGAACTTTTCATTATTACCAAACGCCTCATATAATCCAACGGCTTCATGCGGACTGAATAGAGTAATGTCTTCATTCTTAATCAATCTATCATAAAATAGCTTGCAGAATTGTATGGAATAATCCAGCTTTCTAACTCTATTATCGTCTGTTCCAGCATTATTTTTGAGAACTAGAATATCTTCAATTTCATAATGCCAAAATGGAACATGAACCGTAGCAGAACCGCCACGTAGTCCGTTTTGGCTAGTAGACTTTACTGCTGATTCGAAGTTCTTTAAATAGGGAATAAGTCCAGTATGGATTACTTCACCGCCGCGAATTGGAGAATTGATAGGACGCATTCTTCCAATATTTAATCCAATACCGGCACGACGGGCAGTATATTTGCCTACGGCATGAAGGCTGGAGAATATAGCGTCTAGATTATCGTCAACGTCAACTAGGACGCAACTAGCAAACTGGCGGATATTAGTTCTTACGCCGGCCATAATAGGTGTTGGCAAATTGACTTGGAATGTAGAATAGCAATCGTAGGCTTCCTTTACTTCCTCTATGGTATTAAATAGACACATAGCAATACACATATATGCAAACTGAGGAGTCTCATATATTTTGCTAGTAGTTCTATTCTTTACTAGATATTTATCAATTAATTGCTGTAGACCAGAGTATGTAAATAGATTATCTCTATCGTGATTTATAAGTTTTTCAATAGTTCTAACGTCATCATTTGACCATTTTTGTAAAATAATCTGATCGTATACTCCGTTATCAACATTTAGTTGTAAGAAATGAAGAAAGTCCATTGGCTTATCACCATATCCCCAAACCGTCTTTCTTAGGTGCATATTTAGTAGTCTAGCAGCTACATATTGATAATTTGGAGACGATGTAGATATCAGGTCATTGGCGGATTTAATCAATATCTGATGGATTTCCTCACTAGTAATGCCATCGTATAATGCAAGATTTGCATTCATTTCAATATCAGAAAATGATACGCCAGATATATCATTAGTAGCCCATTCTAGAACCTTATGGATTTTCTCAACAGAAAACTCTTCTTTCTCCCCATTCCTTTTTTGCACTTTCATAATCGGTCCTTATTCGGTAATAAAAAAACCCGTCCTTTATGCACGTTTCCTCACATGGAAGGAAGAGGTGCGACGGGTATGTTGGTTCACTATTATATCTACTGTCTTCAAATGTCAAGCCGTAAAATAAAGAGATGGCTTTTTGACAAGTTGATCTAAAAATCTCTTAACAACCCAATTGATGATAGCTGGGAGAAAGAAATATAGCAATATTAAAGCCACGGATGATGATTTTGGCTCTACTTTTTTAGAATTGATTATATTTTCATATACAAAGTTTTTGCAATCTTGATACAACTGATTTTTGCTTTTTTCATCGCATTGTTTGAAGTCCACTCCTCCATTGCTGGCAAGAGTAGCCCATTCATTTGCATAATTCAATGCAAGTTCTGCAACTGTTTTTCTTTTATTGTCTGGATATTGTGTAGCAATTTCTTGTTTTATTTTTTCTAAATTTACAAGAGGAGGGCTTCCAAATCTTTGTTCACTAGTGTCTTCATTATATGAGAAATTAATATCTGGAAAATGCTTTAGCTTAATTGATCCTCCGTCTTGTCCCAATATTATTCCCTCTACTTCTGCCTTAATAGAAAGAAATAATTTCTTTGTTTTTACAGCAGGTAAATTATTTAAGAATAATACTTGAACAGAGTTATCTTTCTTTTCAACTTTAATAGTTGTTGAATTTGGAATAAAGATAGAAAATTTTGATATGGAATATCCATTTTTTGAAAAAGCTTGATATATAGCTTCTTTTATTTTAATTAGGTCCATTTCACTTTCTTTCTATTAGACACCATGATAGTCCAGAAAATAATTGCTTTAGAGTTTTCTTTTCATAGTCGGTGACTATATGGTTTTCATCAGCTAGAACTGACTGGAAAAGACTGGTTAATTCAGTAGATAGTTTTGGATATTTACCACGTAGAGAATCACCAAAAAACTTAGAAGCCGCTTTTACGTATAGATCATTTATCTGCTGAGAATCTGTCTTATATTTGAGTATTCTTTCGCAGAATTCATAATTGAATAATGCTATTTTTGCCCTATCTTCATTCTCCGTAACTAGATCGGCAATTGGCCTAACTTTGTTTAGTATTTCTTCTGATGGTTTTTCAATATTCAATATTGAACTTACTTCATCAACCTCGTTTGGAACAATATTTGGAACGAATTCTGGAACTGATCCAAAGAACACAAATACAATTAGTCCAATAGCGAAAATCGTCTTAAGAGTTTTAATCATATTATTTCTCCTCTAAATTATCATTTAGAAGCGGAAATACCTCGTCTAATTTTTGCGATGCTGAAACTAATTTTGACTCATCGCACCTTCTTTTTAGCAAGTACCACAATTCAAGAGTTTTTAGAAATTCAGCACTATTTTCTTTGTCTACAGCAGTATCTACATTAACAACCGTATTTGGACTGTCTTTAACTAAAAACTTTCCAATTAAGTAGGAGAAGTCTATATTGGATAGCAAAAGTCCTACGGCAATTACTAGGGCAATGCCCTTTATTATAAGGTTCGTGTCCATTACTTGATCTCAACTTTCTTGCATTGGCATGGTTTGCAACCGCATTTTGTTTCACATTGGCATGTAGTTTTTGTTGTCATCAAATTGCATTTTCCATCTGGGCAATTTTTAACCTGTGGAAGATCTTGCTTGGAATGATATGGGCATGGGGTTGTATGAGTATCTCCATGGATAACTATTCCTGTGCCTTTACAAGCACATTTTTTAGGATCTGGATCGGTAACTGGACCATCATCTGGTTTTGGAACCGGTAGTATATTATATACTTCCTTTTCAGCAGAGTCAAATGCATTAGATATTTCTAGTCTCCATTTGCTCGCTAGGCTAGAATAATTTTGCAATATATCTTCGCTAAAACAATTCAATGAATAGCTAGCCAATAGAAATGTCGATATTAGTATTATATTTTTTTTCATTTTTATTCCAATATTAAAATACAGTATCTAACGTCCATGTTACTTTTCTTGGGGGAAATCCATCAACGTCACTAAATGCCCATGAGCCATCTTGTGATAGCATACCTGCGGCATCGCTTTCTCTAATCCAGAAACTTCCATCGGGCTGATCATGCCGTTTTTCACCGCCATTCCACACGCCCCAAGAATTTTGAACCAGAAAAAGTGTTTCATTATATATTTCATGAGTATCATCTACTGCAATCCATGCCATGGCATGATTCCAAGAACCGCTTCTTCTAGCTATGCCATATTGATCTCTACGTGAACTGAATCCATAATTACTACACACCGATAAGGCATAACCGTTAGCAATAGCGTCTCTTGCTTCTTCTACTGTCTTAACAAGACTGGCAGTTTTAACTTGGTGTTTTTGTGCTTCTGTTATTAAAGAGGATGGTACTCCTCTACTGCCCCATCCAGCACCTAGATGACCATTGTAAACAGATAGGTCTATACTATCATATTTACGTCTTAGAAGTATACCACCACTTTGACGAAGGAATCTGACCGCTTGAGAGCCAGTCATTCCCTCTCCGCTAAAGCCCCTAGAACCATATATTCCCTCCGTGGCACCTCTGGCAACGAACTCTTCTCGTTCGCCTCCAATTATTTCATGGCATCTAGTAATGTCTACAGCGTTCCTGCCAGCATGGGAAACACAATCTCCGACTACTTGTCTTTCGTGAGATCCAAATGTAGGATCAAACTTTTGCACTGACTTGAAAAGTAATGATAACTTCCCTTTACCAGTACCATAAAGACCATAAGCGGCAGCACCGAAAATTGGGTGTTTTAACTCACCAAGTAAACGGTCTGTATCTTCTGGATCTTTTATAAAACCCATAAAGCCATCTTTATAGGCTTTTAATAAATCTGTAGGTTTATCAAACATTGTCATACCTTTTCGGATTTGGTATTATCATTTACCCATTTAACAGAGGAGTCAATTAATACTGTGATTACAGGAACAAGCATTACGCCAAGAGGACCAAGATCTATTTTAGTTAGATTTTGTCCAGCATATGTAAGAAATGCGGCAACGCCAACAAGTGCTGCGTTTTTGACTACTTTAAGTAGATCGGACTTATTGAATGAAAAAGATTTAGAACCCATGATATTCTCCTAACTTAAGCCAAGGACTAGTAATTTATATGAAACGCCAGAAACAGAACTGTTTAGATAAACATATCTTTGAGAAGCACTAATGGTAAATCCGGTAAATGGATCATTAGAGACAAACAAAGAATATGGTTTAACTAGTATATTACCACTTCCTCCGTTGAAGAGATTTGTGCAAGCATTTGTTCCGGTGCATGAAATATTAAAATTATAATTCTGTGTAGTAGATGTATTATAGATTGTAAAATTTTTAATACCGGTAAAGTTTATATTTTGTGTAGAACCAAAAGTATTTTGCGGAAGTGCTTGAAGATCGAGTCTAATTCCAGAACCTGATGGCAATATTCCAGTTATGGATACTGCGTTTGTAATCTGGTTTGTTCCACTTCCATACGAATATGACATAGAAAGATTATTAGAATCTACTAAAGATAAGGATTCATTCGCATTGGTTTCAACTAGAGTAAAGCCAGTCTTATGGTTTACTGACGCACTGATAGAAAATGCCATTTAATTACCTTATACTTTTATTGAAATATCATGAGTTTTTACTAAATCTTGTATAGCACACGATAATTCTTTTAGAGCATCATTCGTCTGTTCTTGTCTTATTGTTGCATCATGCTTCCATTCAGCACGTTCATCCTTGTGCATTGTGTGAATTTGAAAAATAGTTTCTTGAAATGATTCAGTTCTTTTATCTTCTCTTTTATTGAATGAAACTATTGTATAAAATAGCAGAGTAATCAATGAAGAAATCATTAATCCAACTATACCTAATTCAGTAACTATGCCACTCATTTTTTGTTCTCCAAAGTAAATCCTCTCCCCCTATTTCTAGGGGGAGAAGAAATAAGTTAATTATACGTTTCTTGCTGGGTAATCTTTCAGAACGGGATTAATTGCACCATACATATAGACGAGTTCGCCAGGAACACTCTTGTATGTTACAAACTGAGCCTGATCAACAGCATTTGACGCATTATTAGTTGGAAGAACATAGCTAACATTATTTGAAGCTGGAGGAGTACTCCAACTAGTTCTCTGTCCAGAAATCTTAAGAAATCTGAAATAACCACTTCTGAAAGCCGAGCATGTCTGGGCACCTTTAGACTTGTTAGATATAAGAGTGCGTGGACGATTGCCCGGAGTTCCAATTGACAATAGTGTACTAGCAACATTGTTAATTCTGGTAGTTACAGTTCTAATCATGAACTGACTCTGATCATATGCAAAAGTGCCGGAAGCATATGCTTTAGTTGCACTGTATGCATGAGCGGCACCAGAAGCCGCAAGAACTAGAACACGCTTGACTCTTCCATCAATAGCGTTATTTGTTAATGGAAATGTTCTTGAAACCGGTGATCCAACAGTTGTTGTGGTAGCAGATGTAATACCTACTATTGTTCCACCATTAGATTTTTCATTTACAATATTAGAATTGCCAGTGGCCGATACGACATAACCGCTTGGTAGTAAAGCCATGATATTCTCCAGTAGCTTTATTGCCAGTGTCCTAAATGTCCTTAAAGTTTAGTCCAATTCCTAATAATGTATACTCCATCAGAGGCTATCGTATGTAATAATATTTCCGTTTTTTAGTAATTTTAGTGTTGTCAACTCTTTCTGATAATCAGTATCTGATTCGAATTCTGAGTTTTTAATGGTCATTATATTACCATCTTTTCCTACAAAAACTGCCCATTTGTTAGAATCTTTAATATTGAATAATGCCTCGTTTAGTCTGGATATAACATTATCAATCTCGTTATTGTTAACATTATTAATATCTTGGTCAAATTCTAAATTATTACATAATTCTTTCTGTATTTGTATTCTAACTGATGGAAAAGTAAACATTCTCTCTATACCAATGAAAAATCTATATGGAGATATGACTTTAAGGCATCCTATTCCATCAATTTGTTTGTTTAGAATATGAAAATCAGATTGTCTAATTCTGAAATTGGTATGACCAATCCAGCAATCAAACATATTATAAGGAGAAAATTGATCATTAATATCGTAATATCCAAATGGGGTTCTTATCTTTCGCATTGATATAAGATCCTGAATATTTACAAAATTCATCATTCCTTCTTCATTATCTTCGTCTTCTTCAAAATTACTATTATCTTGATCGTTTTGATCATCAATAACAGTATTGTCTAAATCGTTTGCTTCGTATGCCGGAATAAATTTTTCCCAAGCTATTTTTCTAGCAACACTCATATTATATCTCCTTATTTAAAAGAGCTTGGATTGATGCAATTATCATCATCTTCAATATTATTATTTGGATTTGTATACTCTATAATGGCCCTTAGTATCTGTAATTCCTCAATCTTGTTATTAAGTGTTAAGTCTTTTTCTATGGTTTTGCAAAAAAGATTAAGGCCAGATGGAGAAGAAATAAAAAATATTAGATCTTTGAAAACGTCAAGATCTGAATATTCCATTGATATTATAGGATTAGAATCAGAAATATCTATTTTGATATGACCATTACTCATGATTGATAATTATTATTCATTAGTCGATATAGTTCGATACTTTGTTTATTGAACCTAACAAATGATCCTTTTTTTGTGGTGTCTGATTGAGAAAGAATATTATATACTATATCAATTTTATCCTTATTGTTATCAATAGAAGATATTTGCTTGTTATTGATTAAAGAGTATATATCATTTTCATAGAAATATGATTGAATCAAATTATATATTTGAGCATTTATATGCAAATCAGAAGACAAGGTAAAAGATGGAAGATTGCCGTTTTCATCCAGAAATATAAGTATGTTGCCGTTATCTTCTGCTGTAGTTATTATTCTTAAGATGACTTTAGCTTCAAATAGATTCATTAAGATGTTTCTCAACTGTTTTTGCCGTGTTTAGCCATGAATATTTTTGTCCAGTGGATATGCCATTTTCATTTACTGAAAGTTCATTATTTTGGACTTTCTTGTGAACAAGTCTCATGTACTCAACCATCTGATCAATTTCATCATTATCTATTTTATGCCAATTGAATCTACCGTCAAAAAACTTATTATCTATCGCCTGTTCTTTTCCACTGTTCATATTTACAAGCATTGAATTATCTTGATTGCAAAATTCAGTATGTGCAGTAACATTGGTGATAATTAAGTGTCTGCCACACGCGAGCAATTCAAGTGCTTCTAGATTCCACCCCTCTGCTCTTGATGGAAATATTCCACAATGTATTTGAGACATGATATTATACACCATTGAGTGGCTTTTCTGTCTGTTGACAAAAACCATCTTATCTCCAAGCTTTGTGTTTCTGTATCGCCTGACCCATTCATCAGTTTCTTGCTGATTCAAGAAAAAATTATGTGGCATCATAACAAGTATAACATCATCATCTTTTTCAAAAGCCTTATTAAAAACTTCTGGAAGTATATCATGTCCTTTTCTAATCTCAAATTTGCCAAAATTTCCAAAGACTGTTTTTTTAGGACTAGGCAAATTACATGGCTTAAAAATTGAAGTATCTACTCCAAGAGGCACAACATGAACAACGCCGGCCATAATTGGTAGATTATCAAGGATAACATCTTTTGCCCATGACGAGCATACAAAAAGTTCATCAGGATTCTTTAGGGAATGCAGTTCTATATCATTGAACTCTTCTAGTTCAAATATTGGCATTCCTATTCTTTTTCCATGGCCGGGGAATAGATTTAAATCATGTTGATGCCATATTTTTATAGACGGGGCATTATAAGAGTAATCCCAACGATTAAGAGTTTCAGAAATATATGGAAAAAGTTCTTCGTCTGGAGTATTCTGCCCAATTGGTATATGTCTTAAATCATGCCCAAGTGAATTAAGTTCCTTAATGATATTACATGAAACATATCCATAAGAAGTTTGATTTATTGGAGCATTAACATTAATTATCATTTTTATCTTTTCGTATTGGAACCTGTTTTGGTTCTAGCTCTTTTTTTAGTTTAAATAGTTCATTTTCCAGTTTTCTTTCCTGACGCATAAGTAGACGCTTTTTTAAAAGCTTTGTCTTAATATTTTCTTTGCGTCTTTTTTCTTTTCGTTTTTTGTGCTTTTCACTCATCAGATATTTCCTCTTGTGTTCTGACATACAGAATTTCATCAGCTTTTAATAGAATTGTTTCTTTGCCAAGCTCAGTGCTTCCAGATATCTCAACGCAATTATCATCAAATTCTCCAGAAAACACACTATAGATTTGATCTATTAGAGAGTTTGTTTCTTGCAAAGAAAGGAAGAGATGTATTTCTTTAGAATTTTTGAGAAAAATTATTATTTTTTTCATATAGAAATATTCTGGGGCTAATATTTAGCCCCAGAATCATAGAGAGAATCAAGAAATTACGTCTAGCATCTTACCCCTAACAATCTGTGCATGTCCACGATTTGATTGTGAATATACAGCACTCGCTAGTTCCTGTGTGATTCCTAGTGCCCGTGCGGCACGTTCTGTTCCACGCTTGTTGGCTGGAAACACGCCAAGGCCGAGACTATTGGCAACAGCGGTTACTGGATTAAAAGTCTTACCGCGAGTTTTTCCCCTATATGATAAACCAAGCAGTCTATTATCAACATAGCTCCAACTATATCCTGCTGAAACTTCACTTAAAACTTCTAAAAATTCATATTGAGTCATGTTATTCTCCTAAATTAGATTTGACAAACCAACAAGACATTATATCTTAAAAACTCTCGGTTGCAACTCGGTTGCTAAAATTTCAATTTCTTGGCATTTTGTTTGCCTTTTGTTGGCTATAATGCGGTAGCTGGTTGTTGATTCCCAGCCTACAGCATTTGTTTGCAATTAAAATCATCAGCTTGTTGGGCGTAGGCGAAATAAATAGCTAAAGACCCTCCAACGGCATTAGCGGCTTTTTAGTTCTGCGTAGGCGGATAATTGCTAATGTTAACCCTTCAAGTTTTAATTTTTTTATTTTCTCTCTGAGCAAACAGTTTGTTCTAGTAAAGAGAAGAGGTTGATCAATATTTCTTTCTCTTTTATAGATAATTGAGGATATTAATTTATGAGCGATATATTTTTAAATCTAGGATGTTTTGATAAAAGATTTCCTAAACCATATATTAATGTAGATATAAGAAAAGATGTTAATCCAGATATTGTAGATAACGCTTTTGAATTAAATAAATTTGATGATGACTCTGTAGATTTAATATATTGTTCTCATATGTTTGAACATTTAAAACCACCGCAGGCATCAATGGCATTGTCTGTTTGGTTTAGAAAGCTTAAAATTAATGGAATAATAAGACTTGCTGTTCCTGATTTTAAAGCTATATGCAGAAGGTATATCTATACTGAAAATCTAAATGAACTAGATAAGCTACTGTATGGTTCTCAAAAGCACGAATTTGATTATCATTATGCTGTATATGATTTTGAGAAAATTAAAAATTTATTAGAATCACATGGATTTACAGATATTGAAAAATGGGACTGGTGGAATACTGAACACAATAGATATATTGATGATTTTTCAAGGGCATATTTACCTAGTAATCAACCTGATATAGCATTATCTCACAATAGATTACTCAATAACAATGGACTATTAATGTCATTAAATATACAAGCAAAGAAGGAAAAACAATGATTTCTATATTGCTACTTTCCAGAAAAAGAGAGTTAATGCTAGAAGAATGTATTGATTCTATTTTTAAAACATCATCAACAGAAGTTGAAATTTTTGTAGGATGCGATACAGATGATGATACCGATTATAAAAGATTACACAATAAGTATTCTGAAAAAAATGTAACATTTATATATCAGCAAAGAGGATTTTTTAGCATACCAAAATATTTAAATAAAATGGCAAAACTGACAAAAGGAAGTTCTATATTTGTTTTAAATGATGACTGTATAATGGAAGATACTGATTGGGACTTGCAGATTATTGATAAGTTAGGAGATGGAAGTATTCCACTATATGGAAAAACATATGACGATTCTATTGATAGAATATCTGATGATTATGCTGCATTTCCAATAATTACGAGATCTGCATATGATAAACTTGGTTTTTTTATGGATGATTCTTTAGATAACCATGGTGCCGATGTTATTACCTATAGAATATATAAGTCCGCAAAGAAAGTGGTTGATTTAAATAAAGTAAGAATTAAACATATTTATCACAATAGCAATGAAGCACTTGCTAAAAGACAAAATGATCTAACAGCAACAGAAATGATTAATAGAACATTTTCTAAACCGTTTAGTGTTGAATTGATGCTAACTCTTGATATTTCAGAGAAAGCTAAATTACTATGAAAAAACAGATTTTATTTGTAACTGAAAAATGGTGCGATGCTAACCCAAAGTTAGCTTTAACTAATAATTTTCATAATTTATTCAATAGCTTTTCAAATTCAAGACCTGATTGTACATATAGCACTATTCATCTTGATGAATCAATGATGATATATGGAAGACATATAGATCAAGTCCTTGAAGGGTACTGTAAAACTTTTAATGTAGATATGGTTATATATTCTTTACTTGGTCTTTCGTCGGCAAATCCATCTATAGAAACGTTTAGAAAGATTAAAAATCTTAATATATATCAATGTATAATGTGGCCCGATACCGGTTCAGTATGGGGAGTAGAAACCATTAAACAGATAGGCGATTCAGTTAATTTAAATGTTTTATGGGACAATCCAGTTTCTGATTATCATAATCAATCGCTTCCATTGCTAGAGAATACCAAATCCATGTGGGTTCCACAAGACAATGAAATGTTTTGTGACAATAGAATAAAAGATATTGATGTTAGTTTCATAGGAAGTGATAGATATCCTGAAAGAAAAGTATATATAGAATATATTAAAAAACATTGCGAAACATTTGTATTCTCTGGTGGACAAAGAGAAGATAAATTATCTACTAAAGAATATGCTGATTTAATTAAAAGAAGTAAAATAGGAATAAACTTTGCTGGTAATCCAGGCGGATTTTGGCAATGCAAAGGTAGAGTTTATGAAATAATAGCATCTAATTCAATGCTATTGGAAAGTAAAAATCCATCAACAGAAAAAATTCTTAATAATAATGAATATGTTGACTTTACAAGTCCAAAAGATTTATTATCAAAAATTCAATACTATCTAGTAAATCAAGATGAAAGAATTGAAATAGCAAATAGAGGATATGATAGATACATTAAAAACTACTCATCTCAAATATTTTGGGATAAAATAATGAAGGAAGCATTTGATGAATGATTTTAGTAAACCATTTATTTCAATAATATTGCCAGCTATTAGACAAGATAGATGGGACGATCTATACGATAGTGTCTTATTAGCATGTGGAAAATATACATTTGAGTTAATCTTTTGTGGTCCCTTGCCATTAACTGAAAAACTTCAAGCAATACCAAATGTTAAATACGCAAAAGATTTAGGCTCTCCAACAAGAGCATCCAATATAGCATGTTCTTTAGCAGAAGGTCTTTTAATAACTTGGATAGCCGATGATTGTTTGATGATAGAAGATTCGATAGATAAAAATATTGATCTATTATTATCTATGGGAGATGACATAAAAAATGTTGTAATCCAAAAGTATTATGAAGCTGGAAACATAACCAAAGACGAGTATTTAGTTATAAATAATTCAAGAAATTTTTCACCATATTTTAGTAATTCATGGGTTGGATTTAATAATCCAATAATGTATAGAAAATATTATGAATTACTTGGTGGTCTTGATGCGTATTTTGATGCATGTCCAACCGCACACAATGATTTAGCGGTAAGGGCACAGGCACAAGGTGCTATTGTAAAAATATCTCAATTTCCATTCCTTAACTGCGGATGGATGGAAGGTGGAACTGGAGATCATAAAGCAATATATCTTTCTCAAGAACAAGTTGATGAGCCAAAATTTAGACAAAGGTATCATAATCCACAATGGATATATAGTGATTTAAATATTCCTATTGATAACTGGAAATTGTCACAATCAATATGGAATGTTAGATTCAAAAATGGCGTTCCAAAAACATATCAAAGTATACTAGATGAAAATGAGTTAGCTTCATTATGAAATTATCATTAATAGTTCCATCAATTAATTCGGATAAATGGATTAATATCAATGAATATATGAAAGTTGCTTGTAAAAAATATTTATATGAAATTATTGGAGTTGGTCCAAAATTTCCAGACCAATCTCTAGAAAGTATTAAAAATTTTAAATTTCTAAGAGATTTTGGTTGTCCATCAAGAGCATTTCAATTAGCAACAATGATAGCCGAAGGAGAGTATATAGCTTGGTGTTCAGATGATTCAAAAATAATTGAAAATTCTATTGATGAATGTATAGCATTTTTTGATAATAATATGACAGAAAATGATGCAATGACCCTCAGATATTCTGAGGGTGAAAATTATACAGGTAATCAACATAATGAAGAATTATATTGGATAGGATTTACGCATACTGATTTAAAACAGCCTGGGGTTCATAGAGACTGGAAGATAGCACCATTGTTCATGATAAGAAAAAGTTTATATTATAAACATGGAGGTCTTGATTGTAGATTTGAACACATAAATATGAATACACATGACCTAATGTTTGCAATACAGAAAAATGGCGGTAAACTATATTGTTCTCCTTCTAAAGTATTTTCTGTAAATTGGAGTCCAAATAATAATACATCTAATTATCAGCCAATATTTTTAGCATATCATCAAAATGATTTACCATTATTTAAATACTTGTATCAGCAAGAGTATAATAGATCAGTTGATTTTGAAAACTGGAGATTACAACCGTCGCTATGGTCTAGGAGATATAAAGAATGAAAGTATTAGTAACAGGTTCTAATGGCCTTTGTGGAAATTCGATAAAATCATTATCTTCATCGTCTAATCATGATTTCACCTTTATTGGAAGAAATAGCATTGATTTAAGAAATCAAAATCAAGTTGATGATTTATTTAATTCTATTAATGATATCGACGCTGTAATACATACCGCTGCCAGAGTTGGAGGTATAGGAGCAAATCTTTCATACCCTGAGTCATTTTTTTATGATAATATAATGATTAATACAAATATTATACATAACTGTATAAAGAAAAATATTAAAAAGTTATTTGCATTTTCTTCTGTATGTGTTTTTCCAGATAATTTGACTCTATTAGAAGAAGAAAAAATTAATGACGGTCCAGTATATGGTGCCAATTTCGCATATGGATATTCAAAAAGAATGGTTGATGTTCACATAAATGCTGCAAAAAAACAATACAATATTAAAAATTGGTGTTCTATAATTCCAGGAAATATATATGGCCCATATGATATGTTTTCTATAAAAAATGGACATATAATACCAGCATTGATACATAAAATGTACTTATCAAAAATTAATAACAAGCCTCTTGAAATGTGGGGCGATGGATTGTCTCTTAGAGAATTTATATTTGTTGATGATTTAGCTTCTATGTTGATACAATTACTTGACAAAGAAGATATTCCAGATAAAATTATAATGTCCGGCATAGAAGAAACATCTATTAAAAATATTGTTGATATTCTTTCAGATATAGCTGATTTTAAAAACGATGTTATATGGGACACTTCAAAACCAAACGGACAAAGAAGTAGACCTTCATCAAAAGCTAGAGTAAATAGATTATTTCCAGATTTTAAATATACTGATCTTAGATACGGTTTAGAAAAAACATGGAATTGGTTTTGTAATAATTATCCAAATGTTAGGACTGAATATAATGCATAAAGAAGATCTTATAAATTTCGAAAATGAAATAGAAAATTTATACAAAGAAGCGTCAATACATGGGCCGATACATCTAAGAAATGGAAATGAAGATAATCTTATTGAAATATTTAAGAATATTAAAGATAATCACTATGTATTTAGTACATGGGCTAATCATCTACATGCTATTTTGAAAGGTATACCATTAAATAAAATAAAAGATAGAATACTTGAGTCTCAGTCAATGGCAATGAATTTTCCAGAATATAGATTCTATACTTCCGCAATAGTTTCAGGTATTTCTCCAATATCCATAGGAACTGCACTATCAATTAAAAGACATAATATCGACAGTAGGGTTTGGTGTTTTCTTGGAGATATGTCTTTTAGGACTGGAATATCTCATGAGTCAATTATATATGCGATATCCAATGATTTACCGATAACATTCATTATCGAAGACAATGGTAAATCCGTTGATACTCCAACGCAAGATGCTTGGGGGTCAGTTCCAATTGGTGACATTGTATCTTTTTATCAGGAATTGATTAAAAAATTTAATTCTACATGCGATATAATATACTATCAGTACAGTTCTAAATTTCCTCATTCTGGCACTGGAACATTTGTTGCATTTTAGGATTAATAATGAAATATATAGAAGAAGTAGACCGTGGAATGAAACTGCTAGCCTCTAGAAACACAATAATTATTGGTCAAGCAGTAAAATATAAAGGACACGCCATAACGAGACAAGCCGCGTTTTGGCCTGAAAATAAAAAAATTGAACTTCCTGTAGCCGAAGAAATGCAAACCGGAATGGCTTTGGGTATGTCTATTATTGGAGATACTGTAGTCTCTATTTACCCGCGAATAAACTTTCTAATTTGTGCGGCTAATCAACTACTTAATCATCTTGACAAATGGGAACTGATGGGATGTGGAGTTCCACATGTAATACTTAAAGCTGTTGTTGGTAGTGAACATCCACTTGACCCCGGTCATCAACATAAGGCTAATTGGGCAGATCAGATTAAAGCTATGTGTGATAAAATCCATGTCCATAATCTATTGTATGCACATAAAGTATATCCAGCATATGAATACGCTCTCAATAATAACGGAGTCCATCTAATTATTGAGCATGGCGATTTATATAGTAATTAATTTATATAGGAAATATTCATGAAAAGAATTGAATTTGGTGAATTGAGAATTGGAGATCTTGCAAGAAAAAATCTTCTAGAAGTATGTGACTCTAATTGGGCGAGTGGTGGTCCAAAAGTTGCTGAATTTGAAAAAAAATGGAGTAATTTATTTGGATACAAGAAAAGCGTAGCCATGAGTTCTGGAACGGACGGAGTTATTAACGCATGTCTTGCACTATATGATTTAAAAAATGCCAAACGCGGTATTAGTGAGGTCATTGTACCAGCACTGTCTTTTATCGCAACATCAAATGCTGTACGTGCCGCAGGTCTTATTCCAAGATTTGTGGACGTTAAGACAGAGACTCTCAATATTGATGAATCTAAAATAGAAGATGTAATTAATGAAAATACAGTTGCTATTATGCCAGTGCATACAATGGGCAGAATGGCAGAAATGGGACCAATATGTAAGTTAGCCGACAAATATAATCTAATAGTTATAGAAGATGCATGTGAGGCACATGGTGCAATATACAACGACGGTATTGAATCAAGACACGTTGGATGTTGGGGACATATGTCTGTATATAGCTATTATATTGCACATTTAGTTTGTTGTGGAGAAGGTGGTATGGTATCCACAAATCATGATAATATTGCTGAGATACTATATTCTACACGATCCCATGGTCGCCCGGCACATTCTGTATACTTTGATCATTTACGGACTGGATTAAACTCAAAGATGAATGATCTTGAAGCATCTATTGGTCTTGAGGCAATTGAAGTATTTCATGATACATTTTGGACTAGGCATGAATTTATGAAAAGAATGCGTGAAGCCGCTAATGGATTTGAAAATGTTGCTTGGTTCTCAGAAGAAGATCATGGTAACTTAAACTGTCCGCATGGTTTTAGTATAACATGCAAAGAACCCGGAAAAATAGATCAGGTTAAGTCTGTGTTGGATGCATATAATATCCATCATAAACGTAATTTTGGATGTATTCCCACACAACATGGTGCATTTGCCGATATGGGATATAAACTTGGAGATTTTCCAAATTCAGAATGGATTGGCAATAATGGAGTACATATCGGGTGTCATCAATATCTATCTAATGAAGACGTAGAAAGAATTTGTACAGCAATAAAGGAAGCACTGTCATGATAGAAAAAATTCAACAATGCCTTGCCGCTATCAATCCAGATGATATACGAGATCTGAAAGATCTAGTAAAAGACTCATCGCAAGTTATACTTATAGGTAATGGCGGAAGCAACGCAATAGCTTCACATATTGCTGTGGACTATGTTAAATTCTTAAATATTAAATCATTTTGTTTCTCTGATGCAAGTATGTTGACCGCATATATGAATGATTATTCTGTCGAGGATGCATACAAACAATTTATTGTAGATATGCATGAGTCTGGAGGATTAGTAATTTTAATCTCATCTTCTGGAAATTCTAAGAATATTTATAATGCTGCGAGTTACTGTAAAGAAAATGATATCAATTTTGTTATACTTACTGGATTCGACCAGAATAATCTGGTACGTAGTAATTTAAAAGATTATGCTGCCATTGACTATTGGGTAGATTCAAATAGCTATGGAGTGGTTGAGTGCGTACATCAAATATTTCTACATGCAATTATAGACAATTAGGACTAATATGAATATTGTAATAACAGGTGCTGCTGGATATATTGGAACTAAATTAACTAAATATTTCTTAGATAGTGGGCATAAGGTTTTTGCTTTTGATAATTATTTCTATAGTCAAAAACAATTAGTATCTCATGTGTTCAATCATGAAAATTGTCTTCTATTCGAAGAAGATGTAACAAATTGGTCAGAAAATCTTAAAAATGCTATTGCTAATTCTGATATTCTAATCCCCCTGGCCGCATTGGTTGGGGCACCACTATGTAATAAATACCGTAGTAAAGCAACTAAGTTAAATCAGGAATGGTTTAATGAATTAATACCATATCTAAATGGGCAAAAGGTTATTTATCCAAACACTAACTCTGGATATGGAAGCACGGGAAATGATATATGTACGGAAGAAACCCCATGCAATCCAATTTCTCTTTACGGTATAACGAAGGGAATGGCAGAGCAAGTATTATTAACAAAATATGATAACTCTATATGTTTTAGGCTAGCCACCGTATACGGTAAAAGCTATAGACAGAGAATGGATTTACTTGTAAATAATCTAGTATATACTGCACTTAAAACAAAAAATCTGGAAGTTTTCGATGGACATTTTAGACGCAACTATATTCACATTGATGATATTGTTTCTGCATTTGCACATGCTATTGATAATTTTGACACTATGAAAAATAATGTGTATAATTTAGGCAATGATTCTGTAAATATGACAAAGCTTGATCTCGTCAAGAGAATAGCTTCACATACCGGTGTTAGTTATTCTATAGTCGATAATATAACAGATCCAGACAAACGAGATTATATTGTTAGTAGCCAAAAACTGTATAATACTGGTTTTACCCCTTTATATGATCTTGATTACGGGATTAAAGAGATGATAGAAGTTTGCAGTAATTTTAATGATGATATCATGTATATGTGCAGGAATTACTGATGATTATTTCAAAAACTCCATTTAGAATATCATTATTTGGTGGCTCAACAGATTACGAGTCATTCTACTCTGAACATGGTTCATTGCTCATTGGTTTCGCAATTGACAAACATTGCTATCTTACCGTTAGAGATAATCCAAACATCTTTGATTACTACTCAAAAATCACGTACTCAACAATAGAATCTGTAGAAAATAATAGAGATATAAAACATAATGGTGTTCGTGGAGTTCTTGAATATTTTAATCTCCTAGATAGAAGATTAGAAATTTCATGCTTTAATGATCTTCCAGCACAAACAGGAATTGGGTCATCTTCTTCTTTTGTTGTTGGATTAATAAATGCTATGATGTATCATACTAGGAGTTATAGATTTTCACCAAATAGATTGGCAGAACTTGCCATAGATATTGAAAGAAAGCATCTGAAAGAAGCGGGAGGGATTCAAGATCAAATATGGGCTGCACATGGCGGTTTTAACTCAATCAATATAGACAAAAAAGGAAAATTCAAAGTCAAACCGCTTCCGATATCTGATGATTTTGTTAAAGAATTTATTGATAGATCATTCCTAATATATACTGGAAATAATAGACAATCTTTTAAAATCGCCTCTTCTCATGATACAGGAAGTCAAGACAGAAACAAAGAAAATATCCTTTTCCTTGCTCGTCATGGATATGACGCCTTCTGTAATGAAAATCTACACGGCATAGCTTCGTTACTTAGAGAATCATGGGAATCTAAAAAACAAATATCTAACTTAATTTGTACGAAAGAAATAGAAGAAATGATTAATGATTTATATGGATATGGAATGATTGGCGGGAAATTGATCGGCAGTGGAGGTTCTGGATTTATATTTGGAATGGCTGACAACTTTATTGAAAAACAAACGATAAAGAACATATTCTCTAAGAGATATATAGATTTTAATATTTCAAAAATAGGATCTACTATTATCCATGAGTAATTTTAAAATCGGTATAGTCTCTGGATATTTTAATCCATTACATGCCGGTCATATAGAATATATTAATGCCGCAAAAAAACAATGTGACTATTTGATTTGCATTATTAATAATGACGATCAAGTAAATCTAAAAGGGTCCGCTCTTTTTATGGACGAAGACCATCGTAAAATAATTGTTGAAAATCTTAAAGGAGTAGATTTTGCAGTTATTTCAATAGATGATGATCTTTCTGTATCACAAACACTTGAGAATATATCAAATCTGGAAGGTATAAACGAAAACTGTCGCCTGCTATTTTTTAATAGCGGCGACAGAAATCCTGAAAATCAAAACTTAAAAGAAGTTAATATATGTAAAGATAAAAATATAGAAAGAGTATTTCTAGATTTACCTAAAATATATTCTTCTTCTACATTAAAACTCAACCTTACCACGTAAAATATCAAATAGCATAACCCAATCAGAAGCTTTTGCTAAGATTGGATTCTTAAATGCCGCAGGCTTATTCTTCTCAAAGTAATAATGTCCTGTCCATGCAAACGGATATACAACAAATGGTGCAAATGGAATTAGACACCACCACCATCCTCCATTGTATATAATTGCAGATACAAATGCAATAGTTACTAACTGTCCCAGCACATGAAGTCTCCTGCATGTTTTATTTTGATGCAGACTTAGATAATGCTGATAGTATTCTTTAAAAGTCATTTAAACCTCCACGTTTTCTATTCCTATATTCCTATCTACACAAACCGCAAAACTTGTAATCATACCGTTTGGTTTCTTGTCGTTAATTACCACTCTAGGCCCAACAGGAAGCCCCATAATCAATTGATCATAGAATATACCATGCCTATCCAGATGCTGCTGCGTAATTGATCTACAGCCTTCCGGGCGAGCCGTTGTTAAAACTATATAGTAGTCTTTATCTCTCCACTCTGCTAATTTAGCAGTAACTCCTGGCAATAATGTTGGCTGAAAGGTTACAATATCATGTAAATCTCGCCAATGATACAGCAAGGTTCCATCTATATCGCAAAATATTGTTTTTCTATTTGTCCTATCATTCATTATATTTCCTTTATATTTTTATCCTCAATCTGTTTAAAATCATAGAAATACTGTTCTTCGTTGCTTTCGCTAGTCCATCTACTTCCTGTATTCTCACAGCTAAATTCTCTACTAAATACTAGCCAGTCTGGTTTTTTGTCAAAAGATCTGCTAATAAATGATCCACCATCCATCCACAAAATACGATTATTTGGCTGTAAGAAGTATTGACCCCCATCTCCTTCAAAAAAATGTCCGCATTTATGCCCACCAGCCATTTCTCCATATCCAGAACTATACTGTGGTCCCAACGACCAGTCAATCGTAAACAGATATTTTGACTTATGCCTACTCTTATCTTTTATGATAATATTGGCCGATCTATTTTTTAGATAATCAACTATATTTACGCTGGCATAATAACTTAGACTATCCCAGAGTTGTAAAAAATCTAAAGGATAGTTCGATCCACCTTCCTTATCTCTATGCAAATAATGTATTGGAACTCTTGCGTGTTGACTTCCATATTCAGTCATGACACTAAAAAGACCACATCTTTGAGGTATGCTTGTAAAGTTAAACACTTCTACAAGAATTCTATCTGCATTTAAATCTGGAGGATTATTATATAGAAAAGATGTATCTAGATATGAGGTGAAGTAAGGAATATTTATGTTTAGAAAATTGCTCATATTATATGTAATCTAGCCATTCTTCTGGCATGTTTTCTACAACTAGAAGTAATTCTGCCTTTTTAGGCGTTATAAGCAGATTCATGCCCGCTTCTTGTGGCGTTCTATTTCCTTTTGACAAGTTGCATTTTCTGCAACAACTGACTTGATTCTCCCATGTATTCGCCTGGGACTTTTGTTTAAATCTACTGACAGGGATTATATGATCTATAGTTAGTTCTTCTGTGTGCAGTTCTTTATTACAATATCCGCACCTACTTCTATCTCTGGTGCGTATTGCTCTTTTAGATGGGAATTTTTTGTATGAAATGCGAATATACTTAGAATATACCATCACAGCGGGGATTTTTACCTCCCCACTGGATGAGCATAATCTCTTTTTATAGTATGATAATACGCTAACATTGGTATTATTTAGGTCCAATACTATCGCTCGTCTTATATTGATAATAGATAGTGGCGTATAATCCGCATTTAATATCAGTGTCTTCATCAACATTCACCAACAGCAATTCCACTTCTTTGCATAAGTTCTGAAATCTTCTCAAGCTCAAGAGGAGTCAGCCCAATTTGATAGAATTTATCACATCTATACTGAGTAAATCTACCATTGATAATAAATCCGACAACTCTATTTGTATAGTCAATAACTGTTTTTTTATCTTTGCTAATCTTGTACATTTAAAACCTCCTGATAAATCAAGTTATTTGGAGTAAAGGATATAGATATCTTATCCTTAATCAGTTCTAGAATTTGATTATATTCTTCTGAAAAGATGCTCATTTTAACTTTTGAAACATCTGTAAATTTAATTTCCTTAATTCCACATTGATATAATGCCTGTAAACAAGATATACATGGAGGACCGGTTATATATGCTGTCGCATCAAGTGTTTGCCGGCCCAGCCTAGCTGAGTTATAAATAGCGTTAGCCTCTGCATGTATCATAAATGGGTACTTTTTTGGCCTAGTTCTTGGCAGTATATCATCATCTATATCTCTGATAAATCCATTATATCCGGTAGAGATTAACGTTTTATCTTTTACCAGGGCACAGCCACACTGAGTCTCCATATCATGGCTCATTTCCCGCCAGGATATAGCTTCCTTAAAATAACGAATATCCCATTTAGTTAATATAGTATTGAGTTTTACAATATTCATTGTATTTCTTTCTTGCCTTTTTCTGTAAGTTCAAAGTAAAACTTTCCATCTTCCCCGACTTTATAATCCATTAAACCATTCTTAACCATTTCTTCTATTGAGTCAGATATTTCTTGTTCTACTTCTTCTTTTGTCTTAAAATAAATATTGTTTAACTCATAATCATCAATTATATATTCATACTTTCCTTTATTTTTTTTAGTTAAGTCTTTGACTATAGCTTTCGCTAGCCCTTTCTTATTGAAAATACCAACAATAAATGGAAGTGCATTATCAAGTTCAGCCGGATCATGCTCTACTTCTGGACTTAATGTCTCATAGACTACATATAATTTCATAATCCCTCCTTGTTTACCCAAAGTTCTTCTTCAAACCATTCTGAAAATACAGATTGATTTAATACCACCCCCGGCTTTCCGCCCATATAATGTATTGGTTGTATCATATTATTCTTGATAGCATAATCGAAGAAATCTTTCACTGTTACCGGGGTCATTATTCCCCATCTCAGCTTATCTTTTATAGATTCGATCTTGGAAATGTGCTTATCTAAGTCATAATCTTTTGGAATCTTTAGATCCAGATTTATCTTTTCTGATGGATAGATGAATAAGATAGCGGCTTTTTCCCTAATGTATGCTTTCAGATCGCCAACCTTAAGGGTCAATTTACCATACGTAGGAACCCATTTAATTTCTATTGGCATATCATTGATTGGGCAGGAATTATATTTAAGATCGACTATATAATCTGCACCAGATGTTTTGCCTTTTTCAACAAATTCACCCGTGTTGTCAACACCATTATTTCTTGGATTTTTGACGCTGATTCTTTTACTATTACAATTTTCAATCCACTTAAAAAAGAAATAGTTTTCTAACATAGTAGAAAACTTTATTTGCTGTTTGAAAGTGTCTATACTCCTATTATCAAAACGGTTAGACATATTTTTTTCCTAAAGTAAAAATTCAAATTCGGGAACTAGGATTTGAACCTAGACAGAATGATCCACATACTACTATAGTTTTCACTACCCTTTATGGTTTGTAGTCTAGACTTTACCTTCACCATGGATTAACTTTAGGTGTCTCCCGTCAAGTCGTTACACCTTCTAATTTCTTAGCTTGGCTCGGGATTGGCATTTTACAGCGTTCCCCGAATTTGAGAGATTATACTATTAAAGTTTCCCTTAATGCACTCCAGTTCTTAAAGTCATTCGTGCTACCGTTACACCACTCCCGAATACGAGAGGGGGGAGTCGAACCCCCAACATTCAGATCCTAAATCTGACGCCTCTGCCAAATTGGGCTACCCTCGCATGATATATAGTAGTTAAACAAGTTCTTGTGGGTTCTGTGATTGTGGTAAAGCCACAATTCAGGCTTGCTCACACCTAGCCACAAGATACAGCAAGTCTCTACTCATTTAACTATAAAGCCGATGAAGGGAATCGAACCCCCGACAGGCGATTTACAAAACCGCTACTCTACCAACTGAGTTACATCGGCAAATTCTAAGGATGGATGAGTGGAATCGAACCACTTCAAGGGCATTTGTTTGCCTACTTTGCTGTCGCAATTCGGAACTTCCCTCACGCTACCATTCACGCTACATCCATCATGCAAGGCTCGCCATCTCTAACGAGCCAAGATCGCTCTATCCACATGGGTAGATACGTCAGCCTCCGAATAGGGGAAGTGGGATTCGAACCCTACGATCTCCAGCTTATGAGGCTGGCGAGAACGACCTGACTTCTCTATTCCCCGATAATTATTATAGTCCCAGGTCCGAGAGTCGAACTCGGCGTGAGTACCTTATAAGAGTACGTTGCCAACCGGTTTCCACCTGGGAAGTTAGTTCTTAACTATTATACTCCACGTATCGTCATTGTCAAGAACTGGTCTTTAATTTTTCTCAATCGTGATTAAAAAAACATAAGTTTCCAAAATCTTCTATTGGCAAAGACTTAGGTTCAACCTTTGGTCTAGGCTTAGGTGCGTTCTCCCCAAATAAAGCTTCTGCTTCCTCTGGAGTCATAACGTAACCGTCTCTCTGTGCCTCACGAACCGCGTCTAGCATACGTTTTACACTTTCTTTAGTCATTAAATAATCCCTTTAGATATTCCCTAGGAGGAAGCGGACGCCAACCCTTGTATTCACGTTCAGCATCATACGGTTGCCAGTATGGAGCATCACAGGCATCCACGTTACCAAATCCATCATCACGGTAAAAAGCGTGCGGACACAACCCTATGTATACTTCCACACCATTTTTCTTCTTGCCGGGAACGCCTCTTTCTTCATATTTATACGTTCCGGTCCACAATCCGATATTCTCTCCGAAGTAATAAACTCGTTGACCTTCTTTGGGAGGATCGGTATGAGAGTTTCGCCAGTCATTCATTATTGATACCTTTTCCAAGCTTCCTCAGACGGACCCTCAACAGCCTCGCACAACTCTTCCCACAAACTTTCGACTAGATTTTGGTCACAGTCAACAGCCCTAAAAGGAACGTCATAGATAGAGTCAAGAAATCTATTAACAAGACTCTTCAAGTCCGCTAGTTCCTTCCGGGAATCATCAACCTCTTGGATTGTCATCACTTTCCTCCTTTTTTCTGATTCTACCACGCTACGCGAGAATGTCAATATGGGCGGCACCTATTCCTACTCCCACTCATCAGTGGTTTGGGAGGCCACATGGGTATGTCTACCTCTCTGCTGTGCTTTGCCTCGTCATACGGTAAACCGTCGCCCATAAGGTGTATTGGTAGGATTTTGAAAATGGAATCCTAAAAACCATTAGGGCAGTCATCCGCTTGGATAGCCAAGGTTCAGACCACGATCTTATTCTACCACTGTTTATCGTCCTGTCAAGTCTGTTTCTTTAAACTTTCAAAGCTGTGGGAGGTGGTTCTGCCCCACCATCTTACACTTTAACAGAGTGCCGCATTACTGTTATGCTATCCCACAAAGATATAAAAAGCAAGAGAAGGGAATCGAACCCTCAACTTTCAGTTTGGAAAACTGACACTCTGCCAATTGAGTTACTCTTGCAAATCCTATGAAAAGATTTCTCTAATCATAGGAAAAATATCAACGAACCACAGAACGAACGCGAGAACCAACCCTACGCAGTCCATTGCGGGTTACTTCTACCGTCTTCTTTGTGACCTGAACTGGAACACGAACTACTTCCTTAGTAGCGGTAACTACACGGTTGCGAAGTCCACAAGTTCCATTAGCACAATCTCCAGCATTTACAGAGCCACAAGCAAGTGCAAATGCTACAACAAGAATATATCTCATAGAATCCTCCTTTAAAAAGTAAAGTTAAAACAAATGCCCGTTTGGATATCAAGGGCGGGCAACCCCCCGTCACTGTCAAGCAGCGAGTGCGTAGGTTTCTACGTCATTTAAAATTTGTCTATTTTTAAACTGGCCTTTAGACAAACCAGTACATGCAATTATCTTTTCCATAATCAGTCGATACTTTTCACCCCCGATAAATTACTATAGCCTTTGCAAATTTTATAACATCTTCATCTGAAAATTTATTTCTGGCAAAATTAAACATAACAGATACAAATCTAACATTTCCAATTATATATCCTTTATTATTATCAATTCTGTCTAAACTAGCAGAGTTAATATTTAATGGATTTAATTTGTTATCTTGATCCTTATATGTTCTTAAATCTAAAGCAAAACCGGTAAATGGACAAGTACCATTCTGTGATTCCCAAACATCTTTTAAATGTTCTAAAGTCAAAGAATATTCTTTCTTTTTTCTTCTTTTTGCGTCTCTCAGAAACGGTTTAAATACACTATATTCATCTTGTTTTTTTGGATTATTCAAATTCCAAACGGGATAGTCCGTTCTATTACTTAATATTCTTTCAGTAGTTTCTGGACTTTTGCCATAACAAGACAAACAGCAGTAGAATTTGTCCTTTCCCGCTTTTACTTTTCTATTATACTCGCCTTTTTCTTTTTCAAATTCTTTGTTACAAGTAGCACAAACTAATTTTATTTTTGACATTTTATCTCCTATTTAGGTTATATATTTTATTATACACCAAAAATGATGGAGATGATCAAAAAAAGTGGAGGTGGAGGCATTGCAGCCTCGTCCTGTGTTATTTCCGAAATAATCTCTACATGTTTAGGCTAAGTTTGAGTCAATAGCCATGACTGTACCTTTTCATTTACTGATTTCCGTAATAGATCAATAATTCCAGAAAATTTAAGACTTGTACGATCTGGATTATATTTATCATGATATACTATAGCGAGAAGAATTTGTTCAATTTCCCATTCAAGGTCACTCATATTATACTCCCACCAGGGTCTTATCAGTAATTTCTTCCGTCTCATTATTATAGTGGACAAAGAACGAATAACCAATCTTTTTAATATTTAGATCCCAAGTCTTGATGTATTCTTCAATCCATACGTCAATTCTATATCGCTCAATATTATCCCTGTTCCAAAGGAAATGGCATCTAGTATTGACAATATTTCCTAGATTATTATATCCAACTTTTGACTCTACAAACTCGCTTAACACACTGTTTGGGATCGTGTTCATTCTGTTTCTCCTTGTTGGTGATGCGTTAAGTATACACCATTTATCGTCCATGTCAAGCGGAATCTTTAGGCTATCAGGCAAAAAAAGAGGATGACCGATTAGATCACCCTCTCATAATTCTATTTATATAGAATATTTATTTAATCAATTGATGTTGCCTCTCCACCACTTCTTGTGACTAATCCACAAAATACCCTTAAATCGACATCTTGAGAGATTAATCTTGTGCTACCATCGCACATAACTACTACACACCCTCCGGGATGAAAGCTGTAAAATTCTCCATCATTGCTAGCATTTATTGGCATACCGGCATTTGGTGCAGCACCTTTAAAACCATCCGGCCTAAAAGCATCTACTTTAAATGGACCAAGATTATCAGCCCAAGAAATACACTGATTAACTGATCCTTGTTCTATTTTACGCAGTCTATACACATAAGGTCTTGAAACACACTCTCCGACTAATATCGTCTTGCTAGTTCCATCCATAATTGAGGAAAGCTTAGTAACCTTATCTTTATCTAAGGCACCAACTGATGAATCTCCACCATTGATATAAATATCAGGATCTACTACTTTCTTTTTGACTCCAGTACAGACTTCATAATCAGTGCTTGCCAAAGATAGATTTGAAATAGACGGTCTTATGCTATCACTATCTGGACTTGCTGGATAATTATTTAGTTCACCCCTAACTGCACTAGGGCAATAATAAACGCTTACTTTTCTCATGGCAGCATTTAAATTATTCTGACTATACCAATGCTCATTCCAGTTATAACTAGATGCTAGATTTCCTTCTTCCATATATGGCATTACTAAGACTCTCCAACTATGTTCTACTCCTGATGGATTTCCAACAGGTTTTGGATTCATTTTAGCACTAGCTACCGTATAACATGCGGCCGGTAGATAATTTCTACTATCAGCACAATTTAAAAAAGCCAATCCAATTTGTCTTACATTGCTTGAACAATTTGTTCTATTTGCGGCCTCTCTTGCCGCCTGAACCGCCGGAAGTAAAAGTCCAACTAGTGTTCCAATAATAGCAATAACAACTAATAGTTCAACCAGTGTAAATCCACGTTTTTTCATAATCAATCCTTTTTTTAAGTTTAAAAATACAATTATACATTTTATGTATCCCAATAAAAGATGGCAATAATGTTAGAATTTTGTTTAATTACGGATTAAATGCATTTGGCGGGATATCCCTATCCAGAAACATCCGGCGTTCTTCTCGCAATCCGGCAATTTCTTTTCTTTGAACTCTTATTTCTCTTTTTAGCGAAGCGACATAATCATCTTCATAGATGCTAAATCCTCCACGACCAACAACTTCAACAATAGCTTTTGTTAAATGCCAAATATCTGCTGTATTATCAGAAACCTTATATAGAGAATCTAGTGTTTTACTTTTTAGTATTTCGCAGAAATATTGTAGATCGAATAGATCAGCGTCATTCAATTTTGTCATGTATGCCATTCCTCTTTTACCCGCCCAATTAATTCATTGAAAACAACATAAGCATCAATATTTCTACATGGTGCCCAATATACTATAGCTTGATCATCCATAGCAAGTTCTGTAGAATAGCAATAATAATGCCATTGATGTATCTTTCTAATGCTTCCAATAATTGGTCTATTATCTGGCTCAAAAGACCTAAAGATAATATTGTTCGGCCTAGCGTAATAATGAAAGCCTATGAATTCATATTCAGTATCTTTTGTTTCAAAGACAATCTTGACTCTTGAAGTATCAATCATTATAAACAATTCTTCCCTTCTAGTGGATCATAAATTGAATTAGGCATAACATCCCATCGTCGCTCGTTTTTTAGGAATTTGATTACATACTGAAAGCACAAGCAGCAAATATCAATATCAAATTTGCTCCCGTCTAAAGGACTACCATATCCCCACTCCGCCTTAAGAACAGCATAATCTGGTCCAGTCATGTCAGATATTGTACAACTCTTTCCACAGATATCGCACTTAATATCATCGACAACATCTTTTAGTATCTTCATAGTTATACTCGTCTAGATTAAAGACTTGGCTCATTGTATCATGTAGTTTTGAAATATGCAACTCAAGCAAAACACTCATCCCCGAAAGCACATTCACAATTTCATCTTGTGACAAGTCACGTTCCATAACTCCGTGTGCTACACTGTCTAGATTAGAAATAAATGAGTGTAGTTCCATAATTTCGTTTTCAAGATCAAATCTGTCCTTCATTTGTATTTCCTTTTTTTGGAATTGGTACTGAATTATTATACTTCATAATGAATACTTTTTTATCATTAGCAAATGATTCTTCACGATAATATAGGTGAATAACATTATCTACCTTAAAACCTAGTGTCTCGCGGTCTTGTTCTACGGCATAGATTCCGCCATCCATCGGTCCACCAACACATTCTATAGTTTCATACTTCATTTTACAAGTACCTTAATTGCAATTTCTACGGATTTATCATAGATCTTCTTAAAAACTCTAACTACAAACTTGCCAAAATCTACCAGTAGATCACCAAGAATATAGAATATAACTGAAAGGGGCCAGCAAAATATCCACGAACTAATTAGATGTACATTATCTAGTAGATTAAGATTCTTAATATCTCCATAGATTTTTAGTTCGTCTTCATTCCTCCAAAGACGACCGCTGATTCGCATATATTCAATATATACCTCATAGGGAGTTGTATTAGTTTTCTTAGCAATCTCTGATAGTGTTGCCCCATTTACATCTAGGAATTTCTTTGTCCACTTAAATACACTCCAAATAAATCCAACGCCAATATATGACATTAGATATAAAATACATGACTTTGGATGCAATTGAACATAAGCTAATACATCTGGAAGATAGCCAAAAAGCCATAGTCCAGCAATTGTGCTTAATATAACGCCTAGTCCACCATCACATTCATTGTAAACTAAAAATAAAATAAAACAAACTAAAAGAATTGCCGGAAGTATTGTTAGAATCATTTTTCATTTTCCTTTTCTGTGTGTGTAAATGTCATATCGTCTATTGATCTTTGTAAAATCCACATAGACTCCCAATGTTCTGCGGCTTTTACTGGACCAACCATTAAGAAACAATGGACAATACCCCTGATGTATTGAAGCTTATCTCTTAAGTTATGCGACTCTGATTTTTCATTATTAAGTATGGTTAATACTGTATCTGCGAACACGGCTACTGGAGCCAACTTTTCTTTCAGTTGCCCGTTAGACCAGTCATTTGTCACTTTTTCACAAAGTTGTTTTACTTCTTCAATTGGTGTCATAATTTTCTCTCCGCGAGTCAAAGCTTTCAATTGTCCATCCCATGCTCAGTAGATCGTTCCTAATTTCATCCGTAACAAAACTTTCTCCTACATATCCATTGTTTTTATCTATAATTCCAGAACAATACCAGTCTATGTAGTCTCCTTCTTGTCTCATATCAGCAATTATACCGCCAGCATATCTCCATGAACAACCCCACGGTTCTTCACAATCACTATAAAAGAAATCATTATTACACATAGCGGCATATAGATTTTGAGCATAGATTTTACTTGATCTACATTTTTCTAGGATAGTTTGGTTTGATCTAAGATCGTACTCTAGATTACAAGTTTTACTGGCCTGATCTTTACGACTCTCTTCTTGATCAAGGATATTCATCCATGAATCATAAACTTCCTTAGTCATCGTACCATCATCATGCTGTCTTTTAAGGCTAGATTTAAAGAAATAGCCTCTATCTGGACTAGAAGAATATTCAGTTGTCATAATAATTTTTTACCTATCTATATTAGAATAATTAATTAGAGATATTTTATAGTCCGCATATCCTAAATCTAACAATGAACGAACATCTGCCAGAACTTCATCACAGCCGGTTGATTCTTCTTTGGTTATTTTTTCCCAGAATTCATCACAACCTTCTGTAATCTCTATTTGAATAACATATTTTTTCATAAATATACCTCCTAATAATTATCCCTTATTCTTTCGTTATCCCACGCTCTTTCAATAATCTCGTCAAGCTTTTCTAACTCTTCGATAGTTTTTGCCTCTTTGGCTCGCCTAATACCATCTTCGCACCAATCATCACAACAGTTCATAACAATACGATAAGAACCGTATGAATCGATAACGCTCTCGCGGAGTTCTTCTAGATTTTGTTCCATAAATATTCTCCACTTTTTAGTTTAATTTTAGAGCATCCCATCTGGTTATCAAGTTCATCTATCCAAATATCCCAATTCTTTTCTACTAAAGAGATAAAGTCTGGAGTACTTCCTCTATTCTTGTATCGTTGTATATATTCGTCTTTTAATTCTCTATCTGGATACACTAGAAGAAAAGGGATATCATTATCAACAAGTGCGTCCCTAACAACTTTATGAGAAGATACAAATATTTTATAGATAGATTCGTTTAATAAAGATGTTTGAATATGTTCGATATAATTTGCCGGGAAATATTGTTTATCAAACTTTGAACTATCACTATCTAATACCGTACCAATTTGAATATTATAGGAATAGTGTTTATTGGAATAGTATGTTTTACCTGTTCCTGGGAAGGCAGACACTACTTTTGCGTACATGCTACTGTGTTTTATTTCCATCCTAGTGCCTCCGCTACAGTCGGGAACTGTTCACAAAAAATACTCTTACACTCATTCGCAATAATCATATGTTCTTTTTGAGTGCCATTTCCTGATCTTAGATCAATATAGTGAATCCACGATCTTACTGAGCCTTTCATATAAAGTCTAGTAGGTGTTGCAAGAGGTAGAGCAAATCTGGCACACTCCTTAGCAATCCCACTAGCAATCATTCCATCATAAAGACTCTTAGCCTTTGCAAAATGCTCGCGGATTTGAGTATTCCATTTAGCTTTTACTTCATCACTAACATCATCAATACTATTTTGACGATTCTTGTGATCCTGGCTACGAAGTTCAAAAAGAGGAATATCTTCTGCTAGTAATGTTGTGTCCGCATATCTTTGAGAGAACTCTTGAAAATTGAAACTTTTATGTCTTAAAATTTGTGCGGCTAATCCCCTAGTAGTATTGATCTCAAAAATAAGATCAGCCATCTCAAATACAGACCAATGTTTCTTATTGATACAGTATCTGAGTAGCTTGGCACAATCCTGATTGTTTTGACCTTCTGGATTTGATACTCTGGCACAATAAGCCATTAACTTTTCAGCATCAGGAGTAACACTGACTAGTTTTACTTGAGTCATACTTGTTCCTCTACTATTGTTATATCAAACTCTTCTAGCGGACAGAGTTCTTCGTCCCAAAATCCGTTTCGTAATCCTAATCCTAAGATATGACCGGGTAATTTCCACTGATCAAATTCTTGAACTGTAATTCGTCGATGTTTTCGCCCCCAATCGCAAACGGTAGCGTCGAACACCTCTGTACCATCATCATACCACATTCCAGGCTTGCTGACAAACCTTACAAATTGTTCAGGTTTCTCTAAAGTCATAGATTATTAACTCCATTCTTTTGGCTATATCATACATATGTCCGGTTCCTTTTCCGCCGGGAAATAAAACAACAGCATCGGCATATTTTGCCATCTGCTGGTTCCTTCTATATCCGGCTGATTTACCAAACTTTTCCCAATCTGCGGGGAATTTCTTGACTGGAATATTATTCTTCTTAGCCCACACTTCTCCAGCCGTGTCAACTCCTCTTGCACAGCCGGATACAACTTCTGAGATTGTACCACCTAACTGATCAAGTTTTTTGAAGTCTTCATCAGTTAAGTGATAGTCTCTACCGCCAGCAATAATGGTTTTCAAAATTCTGTTCTCTCAAATAGCAACCACTTATACTTATCCAGATCGGCAATAGGAAATGGATAAAGCTTTCCGCCATAAACATAATCCGTACTCCAGTCTGGATTAATCATGACAAAAATATATTGTGTAACCCCACCAATATTTGCCTCAACAACTAAAATATCGCCAACTTTCAGATCATATTTCATGACAACTGCCGGCCTATTATCAACAGGGGCGGCGATAATACCATTGCTAAACATAAGAGACATACAAACAACAAAACCAGCCACAAGCTTATTCATAAACTCTCCTTTACTTGAGAAAATTCTTCATAATTCTTACAATAAGATAGCCACACACTATACTTATAATCAGACAAATTATTAACCTCGATATATCATCATGAACAATCGATTCAATTAACGGACGATTTACTATTGTTTTCATCAATATAGAAATTTCACAGTTTATCTACATTGTCTTCAATAGCATCAGCAATTCTATAAAAATCATTTCCACCATCATTCAAGACTGTAAGATCTTCATAATAAGTATATACATTATCATTGAATGATCCTTCTTGTGTTTTCAATCCAGCCCAGTCTTGAACATTCTTTGGAAGAACTGTCACTCCACGCTCAGTATTACCCTGTCCGAATCGAATTGCTGATACACCTTCCCATCTTACCTCATGAACCTTCATCTGCTTCTTCTTATGCCTCTTCTGTTCCTCATTATACAACTCACACAGGACACCAAGGCAACAATGACATGAATCTCCCTCATGGTCAGTGATCTTTAGATATCCTTGACCTTGCTTATATTTACCGCTACGTAGAGCCTTAACCCACTTCTTTGCAATATTCTTATTCATTATTGTACTCCTTTAGTTCTTCTTCTGATAGAGCCAAGATACGGACGTAAAAACTATCACCAAGTCCTGCAATTTTATCAGCCGGATAGCCCATGTCAACTAGCCATTCGTGCAGATTAGGATTTTTACTACGATTATAAACCTTTGGGAAACCATACATCCATCCGCTAGGTGGATCAATCCATACAAGATCATTTTCCATTTTTAAACTCCTGTGTTGTGTGAAATATATACAATATCATGAAAAAAATTAGAAGCCTATTGGACCAAAGCTTATCTGCATCTATTATTCCACTAATTACATAAAATAGCATAAATAAATAAAAGTAGATACTATTCATAATATTTAAACCACCTTATGTATCCAAGCCTTGTCTTGCCTTCCGAGATATAAATCTTTCCCCCACATACCCAAACAAGTAAAGCAAAGGACATACCCCACAGAATAATTCCAAGCACCGCCCAAATTGGAAGAGAAAGAAATAGCAGTAGATAGAAAACCCAAATCATTCTATCTCCTTTACGTTGACTAGACCCGGCTTAAATATCCCCTGATATACCAGTTCATCGTCTTCCACTTGATACACATATAGACCATGTTCTCCATCTATAACCGCACCAAAGATATGAACTCTTGTGGAGGGATCAATCAGTTGTGCAGACCCATCAAATGGTCCACCATAGATAGAAATATTATCTAGTCTAATATCGTTAAGATAAAATGACTGTCTCATCCTTCTCCCCACTGTTTCATGATACGACCGATACAGGCACGGATGCCACGCTTACGATTGAAATTGTGACCCTTCGGGGTATTAAACTTAGCAGAGAATTCCTGACCGGTCATAGTGGTAAGATCAATGCGGGTATAGCCACCCTTGCAGGAAAGTTCATGAAATTTACGATCACCCCTTTCGGACATCTCCCTCTTACTCATAAGGATATCGCGGCCCCCATGCTCCAACCAACCATCGGCCGCAAAAACACGACAATGATAAACCCGAACCTTATGACCAGCCTCACGAAGTTCTTCAATACTAGGCACGTTACGAATCTTCTCACGCTTAATTTTAGTAGTCATTTTATTCCTCTGTTATTGTTACTTCAACACCATCAAACACATGAACGTCAACGCTGTCATAAATACCACAGGCACGGGGCTTATTCACCACTTTCCAGTGAAAGTGAAACTTATTCCCATCAAGTTCAGAATATCCTATCTTAACAAGATACTCGTTAATGATATCTTCCAGATCAGGCAGGCATAGGTCAAGTTTTGTTGTTTTGGTTGTCTTCATCGTTTTCTCCTTCTCTCAGAGTATACCACGCCTATCAGCGTTGTCAAGCCACTTGTTCCATTTGCTCATAGTACCCAACAAACCTTCCTATATTTATCGTGAGGATCACTATCGTTAATAATCTGCTCAATAATATTCCAATCACCATTCGCTAGGCCCGCCCCAATTTTCGGAAAATGAACATCCGAAAAATAATTGTATTCAATGTTACTATTGCTGATTATTCTGAAAACATTAGCCACTGCCACATAATTGACATATCTTACTGTAGGATCGCCTCCACAAGTTTCTTGAGTTAATGCATTAGCAATCCATAGATAGTCTCTCTTAGCAGACTTATATTCGTTCCACGGATGATAATACCAAATAATGTCGCCAAGCTTCGGTTTATCTTTTGATTCCAGACTCAACTTATATCGTGTATAACACTCAGGATATTTATCTTTGATTGCTTTAGCAACGCCCGCACCCATAACTCCCAACATATTACAGCCATGAACAATCACTCCAGACTGAGCATCCAGCAGATTACCTTTTCTGTATTCAATCATTAAATGTCTCCTGTCTCAACAAATTTTTGCAGCATAGGGATTAAAGCCTTAACTTGCTCGACATTAAGGTGCATTCGACTATTAGATACTAGTTCTTTGGCTTTAAGAAGCGTTTTGATTTCCTCTTCTGAAACATCTCGCCAAGGATATCCCGCCCTTAGACCAATATCATTACATCCTAACCAAATTCTAACGCCAGAGCTACTACGTTGAAGGCTACATTCGGCCCCGTAATCGTCTACGAAATTGTATCGGCCAAATCCACGTTGAGTATGAGTTTTTTCCATTAGTGATTCCTTGGTTAGTCGGTTATCTGTACGAAGGACAGTATACCATACCCTTACGGGTTGTCAACCCCATGCTATAGTGTAATATGGATCAACTGATCCTTGTGGATCTCTCTGGTCATAGAATCCACTCTTCTTATCCACTTTATATCCCAAGCTGGTTAAACGGAATATAATCGTCTCATTAACATACTTCTCATTAATAGCAACTGCATATTTACCCTTACTGGATGCTTCTGCGATTTTGCTTTCAATAATAGTAAGATGAGTCTGATTAGTATTGCTATTTAGATCATCAGAGATCTTTCTTGCAGTTTTTGCGTCAATCATTCTATTATTTCCTTTCATACTTTTTCATCAGTATACACAATTGATTTAATAACTCGATATGTCGCTGATGCCAATAATCTACCGCTTCTTTTGCATGATCCGCCGACTCGTAGCGAATAACGTGGCAATTCTCCCATAAACAAAAAGATCTTTTTTGCACAAAGAATCCACGAAATTCGCCGTTATTATAAAGTTGTTCAACAACTCTGAATCCACCAGCGTAAGATTTAATTACATTAGTAATATATGACTTAAACATATACTCCGATTCTTTTGCTTCGTTGATAGAAACCGGATGGTGATGGCAATCTTCCCATACCCAGAAAAATAAAGGATGTCTTTTCTGAATAAAATAACCCAAAAGTTTGCCATTATCAAACTCTCTCTTGACTACTCTAGTTTTATCAAACATGATTTTCTCTTTCTATTGGTTGTTTGTGGGTTTTTCTAAATTCTCGCAGTCTTTTTACAAACCACCAATGGAAGTTTTCTTTTCCTGGCTTGAATCCGGCTTTTTCACAAGACTGAACGAATAAATATCCGTCACCGGGACAACAAACGATAAAATCTCCATTATATTCTTTTCCACCATACTCAGCTTCGTACTCGTCATCCCAGCTAAATGTAGCCATTCCAGTGTTTCTTCTAACAATAAACCAGTCACCAGCGTCTACAAGAATATGACCAGTTTCGTAACCATTCGTAATTGCTTTAGAAACAAACCAGTCTGGAACAATCTCGCCATAGAGTTCAGCATTCGTGTCGCAAATTTGGCACATAGTCTCTCGCTTTGTAATAGGTGTGTAGAACGATTATACCTCACGACTCAAACGTGTCAACCGTTGATCCACCCCCTCAAGTCTACGATTTCATACCAGTCACGGTCACTGCCATTCACGGTATAAGACTCGTCGCATGCGTTGCCTTGAAAATTATATTTCTCAACTTTTACCTGACTTAATGCTTCCTCATATGTTTCAAAACATCCAATCCAGTCACCAGTACGACGGGACGGATAATAATCTTCCCCTGCGATTAGCAAATAGTATTTCATAGAACTCCGTTCTTTCGTAAAAAGCCGTACAAATTTTTCATATCATTCTCGTCAACACGAAACTCGACCGGATCATTGTTGTAACTAAAAACCCTCACCAGATAAGGATTTCGCTTTAGATTTTCATTATAGTGAATTTCAATAAGGTCATACTCTAAAACTAGAGTTCGCAACAATGAAGATTTCACAGCTACACCTTGCGTCTAGAGTCCCAATGACTAGTCATGGTCATTCCTTACTGAGTATTCAATAACGAGATCAACTGGCTGAACTTGTTCATCATACAAAAAATTGTATAATATACCGAATTTTAAACTTACTGCATTAAAATCAACATCATTCACTCTCATAAAAATTTCACTCATGCCTATACCTTTAACAAAAAAAGTATCAGTTACATTCATGTGTTTAAATATGATTTCTTCGGGCTTGCTAGACTTTTCTTTAAACGTAATCATTTTTCCTCCAGTTAGTTGTTACTAAGAATTACTTTTCCATTTGCCATCATACACTAAAATTTCAGATAAGTACTTATTAGCAGTTTGATCGTCACATTCAATATACAAGCCTTCTGCGGTCCAGTTTTCAAGATTTACTTTGGAGTAATTAATCCCGTCGTAAGGTTTAGATGCGGGAAATTCTTCCACTAACCAAGAGCAAACACGGTTTTCAGGAACAAAAACGGTATGTAATAGGTCTGAACGCAAGAAAAAAGAATAGCCCGAATCATAGGATTCATACCTAGTAAGTGAGAGATTTTGCTTTCCAAGACTAATAAACTTGCCACAACCTCCAGAGATATGACTATCCCATCTATATTTGTTGTACTCTTCTCCTCGTTGATCGTCTAGAGCATATACCTTATTATCAAGTTGACCTTTCAAAACCGTAATTTTGAGGTCTACATGATGAGAATGAATAGCAATAGCCGAATCTTTGTAAAGTTCATGATTCTTATCCGCATAAAAAACTCTTTTATAGCGTCCATCTTCATATTCAAGCGGGAAAGAATGAACTCCTACACAGTGACAGTTGAGAAGATTTTTCATATTACCAACGCTCTCCACAATTAGTTTTACGTTATGATTCTTACACAAAGTTTCGTATTCTTCTGACGAGTATGCTGAATCTGGAGTTATCATTATGCGTCTAGCTTCGCCCTTTTCTAGACTCTCATAAGAAACAAACTTTCCGCAAACGTCGCACTTAATCATCGAAATCTCCTCGCTGATTGTCAGCCTTCTATGTCAAATCCTTAATTAGACGAGCAAATGTTTCGGCCAACTCCGGTAAAGAGTCAAATTTAACGTTAATTGAACGGCTATCATGAAACCAGATAACAATTCTTGAGCCATTAGCGGAGTCAATGTGTTTATTGATATGATAGATATCCGATTTGTGAATGATATGTGAGCCAATATGAATAAAGTCTGCCATCTGTTTCTCCTGTGTTTGTCTGTCCGAAGGACAGTATACCACAGCCCTCACGGGCTGTCAAGTCACGGAAGCTCCGTAATCTTTATTTGCTTACGCAAAGTTTCCTTTCTCAGATATTCTTTTTCACTTTCAATATACTTGCGACACTCTTCTTCTGTTTTAAAACGTCTTTGTTCCCTGCCGCTACGATAATTTTCCTGAATCCAAGAGTAAAAAATCCATTCTTTCAGTCTTACCTGATACCAAATCTCGCCAAGACCATTCTCAAATTTGAATACTTTGTATTTCATATTTACCTCACGGAAGCTCCGTAACCTTGTCTTTTTTTTGTGAAATTAGAAAATCATGCAAGTATTGCCTAGCTTCACTCTCTGAATTAAAAACTAAAGTCTTATTATAGGCAAGACCATATGCTGTAAAGTCTATTTGAGTAAGCCAAGAATCAGAAATCCAACCCTTTTTTCTAATCTTATACCAGATTTTACCACTACCTGTCTCTACTTTACAAACAACATACTTCATTGACAACAACCTCTTATAAAGAAATACATCTCTTGAATAATATCGTCTAATTCTAAAAGTTCTATTTCGCGTAAAACATCCGTAAGGCCAATCTCCAATGCTTCGATTTCGCAAATATGAGTAGGTGAGGATATATCGTTTGTATTTTCCCAGGCATCAATACGATTTCTAATAAATTCTATAATGCGTTTTTGTTTTTCGTTAATCATATAGTCGTTTAATTCCTCTTTTATCGTATGCGTCAACTTCTTCTAATTCTAGTTCAATTTTGCACCGTTTAATATCATAGTAGTAATCATAACTATAATAAGTATCACACGCAATTAGTATATTCACATTTTCTATAGTCTTATCTAAAGAGTAATATGGACCAGAGATAATTTCGTCCTCATATCTTCCATCTTTTCTGACATATACAATGTAATAAGTGTCAACTTTCATAGTCACTCTTTAATCTCCACAATTACTTTAATGCCCTCAAAGCTATAACTATTATAGGCACTACCGGGTTTAACAATACACTCCATCTTATAAGCATCTCCCTTTGAACTCAAATCATTGTCAAGAATATGTTGCTCAATCAATGTTTTAATATCAGAAATAGAATAGGTGATTTCTTTCTTATTTTTAACTTCCACTATATCGCTCCAGTGTTATTATTCTCTAAACGCTCACGAAAATTAAGTAGCTTGTCTAATCTCAATTGTTCTCGTTCTACTTCTTCTTTTTGAAATTTTATTTTGAGGTCAATATCATCTATAGTTGCTGGTCTAAGTTCTTCACAATCCCTTAGTCCATAATACCAAGCTTTCTTTGAACTAAAAAGAGTTGAACAAAATTGTGGGGTATGCTCTGCTTCAAATATGGACAAAGCACCACCATTATGACCTAATAGAACAACTACATCGCCCTTTTTCCAACTTGGTTTATTGTTCATACATTATCCTCTGATCAGTAAGCCTATCTGATGGGTTTTATAATCCATAAAGATCATTCCATCGTCAGATTGTGACCATTCCTCCATTAGCAAAATATCTCTAGGACATAAAGACTCATGCATAGGAATGAAACACTCCGATGATGTGTCATAATATGCTAGTTGTTTTTGATAATCTCTTTCAATATAATGATTAGCCTTAACGAGTTCAATTGTCCATTTCATTGTATCACCTAGCCCACAAGCGACATAAAATACATCTTAACCGGATAATCTGGAAATTTTTTGCTAATCAGATCAAACCTTTCTTGGATAAATTCTAGAGTTAGTTCACCTTCCAAAAGGTTAACCCTTCCATAATCTTCATCTGCATCTATCATATAACCAAAGTATAAGTAATCATCTAGATGATATGTTTCTACTGGATCATCATATTCTATTTCACCGAGATCATAAGGTTCTTCATATACTTTACCATCCCATTCATAATGGTATTCTTCTCTTTTGACTAAAACCCGCTCTGTTCCTTTTACTTTACCAGTTTTGGAATCATATCGGTTTTGTTCTTCGTAGACCGCTGGTGAGGTTACTACTTTTAGATCTTCTACTGGAATTTTTATTCCTATAATACAATAACGCAAAGCGTCAACCCAAATTTTTGCTACTTCTGGTTTCATTATATATCCTCCATTTTTGTAAGACCACAATATTCACAAATATACCAAGGATTACCTACGGGACCAAATGACTTAAACCCAAATTTGTGTCCTAAAGTCCCACAATCATCCCGTAGTTGTTTGAGTGTAGGATGGTGTTGGTGTATACATCGGTCATACTCATCCATACATTTTGCTATTTCGCGTCGTATATCACGATCTATTTTTAGTTTTTCACGCCATATATCATCGTGATTCATTAGTTATTCTCCACCAAGGTCTGTGACTGTGACACGATTTCTTTTTAGCCTAACCAAATACCTTTCTTTTTCAAGATTCAAGTGTTCTATTGCCTCTTCTTTACTATCAAATTGTGGGATATAAGGCGTCCAGCCATACTCAGTTTCATAATATATTCTATACCATGAATCCCACAACCAACCAAGATGTCTGATTTTATACCAAACTTTACCCAAACCATCCTGAAATTGGATAATTGTATATTTATTACTGGGACGATAATTTGTTTTTGTAGCCATTAGTCATTCTCCAGTACAGATATAGCGTATTTTGTCATTCTATTTTTTGCATCGTCGAAATCTTTTTGTTTGCTAGCATAATGCTCTCTGAAATTTGGGTGATCAGCGGTTAATTTTAAGGATGCGTTTAAGCAATAGTCGTATTGAAATGAGTTTTCTGTTGGCGAGAGCTTTTTTCTTTCGGAAATCTCAATAGACTGCAAATCTTCCGAATATACTTTACCATAAACTATTAACCCATTTTGGTTCAGGATTTTATAATAATATGGAATAGTAATATCGATAGTTTCAGTTGTGCGAACATATTCGATTTTCTCTCTTGTAATTTCCATCACTCATTCTCCGTAAAATTACTCAACACAACCTTACCTTTGAACTTTGACCACTTTTTGATATCCTTATCGAAAATAATATAAGGTTTAAAGACCAAGTTATCAGGGATTCCCAAATAATAGCCATGATACGCAAAGTCTCCATCACTATTTTGACGGAACTCAGTTAGAACAACAACAATTTTTGGATCATAATTATGAACCACCATAACAGGCAAATCAAACTCATAACTAACATCACGCTTTTCGGGCTGAATAATTTCAGAAATCATTATTTTACCTCATCCTTTAATTGTTCAATAATGGTAAGTAATCCGATCATAATAACCCATCCCATATTAAATGGAAAACTATACTGTGGATTATTTAGTGCTAAATCTACAACTGCTAATACAACTTGAAAAACAAAACTTGCATAAATAAAAAAAGTGCTTGTTTTCATTATATTCCTCGTTGGTTAAACCATTCATCAACGGTCATAATTTTTGGACAAATATAGTCGTCATTCTTATCGAAAGTATTGTTTTCAAAAAAATTGTATGCGTCGAAAGTATGGCCCGCGAAAACAAAATCCCATTTATCAGAACAGTATGCGTTCTTTGCTACGTTTTCAAAGTCAACAATCAATGTTTCTGCTGATTCATATTCGATAGGTACGGTCCTCTCGAACCAATAGGTACAATTGTCTCCAACATCATAGATTAGAACAAGTTTCATAATTTATACGTTACCTTCTTTGAAAAAGTCGCGGTCAATTTTGCAATAGCCATATCCACAGTGGGGACAAGCTTGATTGTCCTTATAATCCTCGCCTATTAGATAGATAGCGATTTGTTCTCCCCATCCACATTCTTGGCATTGTATCCAGGCGTAAAGATCCCTCTCCTTTACGTCATTCAGCATGTAATTAAGCAGCATTCTACCCATCTCGTCACCACTACTCCCATAAGGAGCAATATAAACATCCGTATACTCATCCATCCTGAACTCTCCACCTTTATATCCGGTAAATACGTTATTAAGAGCATACTTTGCATCTACCAGCATTTCCCTAACGGTAATGTCTTTCGCCGGTTCAAACGCAAGACATTCATAATATCCCCGATAACTATGAGGGTTGCGGAATCCATTCCTTACTACTTTATCAGGATTTTCCCGCTCAAGAATACTAATCAACGATCCAAGACTAAGTGACATATTATTTTCCTTTCCCTCCACGCTTTTTGTTTCCACCGTAAAGATGAATGGCAACAATATAAATAGGAAGAAGTATAGTTGGCAGAATACCGCAAAAAAGTAGTAGATAATTCATTAGTTCACGCTTGGGATGACTGCCATTAGTTTACCAGACGCTCTGGCAATTACAAGGGCATCGTAAATAAATTTATAAAAAGCATTGATATTTTTAGCCATTTGTTCATCCATTAGTTATTCCTCACAATCGATTCCATTCCAAACATATTCCCCCGCCGTATATAGAAGTATTAGCGGAGTTAATAAAAGACCAAACGCACAGAGCATTAGTATTAGTGTGCCGGTGATTAAGTTTCGCAATATCGTCATCGTCCGTTCTCCAATCTATTAGCAATAGACCTAAGTCTATGAACAAAATCATAAAGAGTATTCTCACCATAAACATTAACAAGCCTATCAGCAAGCCAACTCAAAAATTCTGCGTCTAGCAGTTCTTGTGTTCGTTTCGCTGCTATCTTTCTTGTCTTTTTGTTTCCGATTTTACGATCTTTCATGTTTTATCTCTCCACAGAGGATATTCTTTATCGTTTTTAGCCAAGTTATCTGCTAATTGAGCCACTTCTCTTTCGCTCCAGCCCGCAAAATAGCCTCTCATAAAAACCTGAGTAAGTTCATTACGGTCTTTTTCTCTCTCATAATATTTCTGGACTGCTTCTATCCAATTTTTAGTTGCTAGTTGTAGTGGGTTTTCGTTCATTGTTTATTCTCCAAATACTTATTTAATTCAACCAACTCCTTCTTCATTATTGTGTTCATAACAAGTTGTTCTTCCAGAATATTCCATCATCTCTCCTTTTATCTTTGCTTAAACATCTTGCCTTTATTGTCTAGATAAACGCAATGATACCTGCTTTCAGGCAGCCCATCACAATCATCAAACTCTTGTTCTCCAACCAACATAACATCAAACTTGTTGGTTAGATTTAAAACGAAGCTTGAAAAATCAACAACTTCTACCCATTGAAGATTGTGTTTGGCTTTTGGGTTTTTTGGTGTACCTTGACTAAAAACTCCAGGGACTTCTTCGTTAGTTAAATCCCTAGCCATCCAGTGATAAAGATAAATACGCATTATTATTCCCAGGTGATTTTGAATTTTTCGTAGCCAGTTACAAACCCATCCCATACAATGTCATAATTCTTGTTTGAAGGTTTGGCTTACACCACCACAGCGTACCACCAAACCGTATTGTTAGTTAAAAGATAAGGGGATGTTTAGTCCCCCTATAGTGGGAGTGTTATCGCCAACTGATATAGAGTGTTCATTAAGGGTTACTATAATATCCCGTTTGTCCAAATCAGTTAGGTTCTTCATAGTGTCTCCTTGTTCTACCATTATACCACACTACGCTAACGAGTCAAGTGTCCCAAATACGACCGTATAAAGTTTCATTTACTCAACCCCCATATTCAAGAATTTCCCCAACTATTACATTTTCATTAAGAATACCTGATTTTACTATCTTATCTACTCGTTCTTGCATAGCATCATAACCACTAACAACCTCCCACAACTTTTCGCCATTAGTATCTTCCCAAGCAATTAACCACATTAGTTATTCTCCAAATATTTTTGATACGCTTCTAGTAAATAGTTTTCAATTAATTCTTTTGGATTCTCTATTCCATGAGTATTCTTTAAGACATCTAATTGCTCTTGTGTTATTTTTGCACAATATTTATCTTTCCATACGTCATATGATAATTTAGTCATTATTTATTCTCCATCAAATTCTAAATTATTTGTCATAATTTTATTCTCTTTTCTAAATGAGGGAGAAACCAAAACCCCCCAACTCATGCCAATAGGATGAGTGTCAAATCCCATTTCTCTTAAAGTATTGGCAACCCAAGCCATTTTTTCGCCCCTTGGTTTCTTGCAAAAAATAGAGTTTTCTGATGCTGCAAGTACCATTGAAAACATGAGATCAATTAATTTTTGTTCTTTATTTTCCATTATTTATTCTCCTTTTTATTTTCCCCCGCCCCTCTTCTTTTGCCCGCTATAAGCGTACACAAACAAAAAATAGATGGGGAACGAGATCGACAAGACTACGACTCCAAAAAAAATCAAGTAAGTCATTAGTTCACGCTCGGGTTAACAGCCATAAGTTTACCAGACGCTCTGGCAATTACAAGGGCATCGTAAATAAAATTATAGAACGCACTAATATGAGCCGCCATTTGCTCCTCACCACGCTCGTTGATAATGTCATCAGCCAGAGCGTATGCAAAATTTGTAATCTGTATACGGACTGCATCTTCATCGTTTGTAAGCATTGTCAGATCTTTTCTATAGAGGTGAAACAATTAGTAGATAGCCCCAGCAGGAATCGAACCTGCACCTAGAGATTAGAAGTCACTTATTATATCCATTTAACTATGGGGCCGCGAATCAAGTAGACCGGTCAATCAATTTGTACTCAAAGATATCCCCATTCTCTCTAATCTTCTTATCTTCATATGGGGATGCAACACGCCGGTAAAACTCTTGCTTGATATTTTCAAGAACTCCGGTGATCATTGCCACGTTACGGTATGATACACCATCCTCAGTCAATGTCAAGTGGGCAGCAACCCTTGAGAAACAGTAATTAATCCGGCCCAAAAGCTTGGGGAGTTCCCACTTCTCTTCCGGCTTAACGTCAAAAAGAATTGCGTCAATCATCGCATCAACTGACCGGTCCAATCCCGGCCGCTCATCTTCTGAAATATATGGCATGATTTATCCTTTATCGTCCAAATCCAATCTTGGTACGTTCAACATTATCCGAATTTAGAAACTGAGTTTCATGAAACCATCCGGTTTCGTTTGATCGTCCACTCCACCAACTACATTCATACGTTACATAATTATTCTGCTTGATGCATACGCTGGTAATTACAGCATCAATAGCTTCTTCAAGACTATGACCTAGAGATACTTTAGTTCCAATTGGCATAACGACGATATTCTTCATTTGGTTTCCTCTTCTTCTATTAAAGTCTTCCATTCAAACTGTGCGGTATTTGGATTATATTGAGCGACATTATTTTTTATAGCTTGTGTTTGTACATCTATAGTTCCAATTTCCACTCCTATAAACAATCCTAGCATTAGAAATATATCGCATGACGCGGCCCAGACTATACAAAAAATACTTGCAGTTGATCCATCTTCTGAATTTTTATTCATTTTACCACCAGTGGTTAGTTTGAAATCAGTAGCGACGGTGGGATTCGAACCCACACTGTGGACATTTTAAGTGTCCTGACTCCTGCCGTTGGTCTACGTCGCCTCATACCATTATTCTACCACACTTTCAGTGTGTGTCAAGGAGGGGCCGGAGGAATCGAACCTCCGAAGGATGATCAACCCTACACCATGCCTTCCCACGGATTCGAACCGTGCCTCAACCACTGACCCCTCTCTATCTGATTCTACCACAACCTTATCGACCGTCAACTCTCGTTGTCTTGAAAGAACTTGTCAAAATCTGGTTGTGTTCCCGGCCGCAACCGCCAATGAGTTACTCCCCAATTTCCAAAATCATCTTTACCTATATGATATGGACCACCTTCGTATTCGGTCATTATGGGCGTTGGATCATGGGATAGATGGTATTTTTCACACCATTCCTTGTTCTCTCTATGGATATGACCGTATCCATCATACCCGCTGACGCACAAAAAGTCAACATCCGCACCTTCCGGTGGAAGTTGTTCTGTAACTGGAATCCACCGCAAGGCGGATTCTAGTTCTTTTACTTTTTGTTCTGATTTAGCTAAAGCGTCACACCATTGTGAAATTTTGCTACGGTAATTTACGCAGCGTTCCATTACTAATTTTACGTCCGCGTCTGAATAGTTACCTTCTTTGATGTTTTTAATTGCTAGATCTAGACCAAATGATTCACTCATTTTCAGCCTCTTTTGCTTTACGTTCTTCTTCCAGCCTCTGCCTAACTTGTTCCTTCAACGCCTCAAATTCTTCCGGTGTCATAGGACAATTTGGGCATTTATCTATTGGCTCTGACGGACCATTGGACTCCCATTCTGATCCACAACCGCTGCAAATTGTAATAGTGCGGCGTGGCACTTCTGGCTTTATAGTGCGTTGTTCACACCCAGACAATACCAATAGAAAGATAGCTATCAATTTTTTAATATTCATCCTAACCCCTGTCTTTCAAAAGTTGGTTTAATCTTACGATTTCATCAGACTGATCACTATACATCTTCCCTATTTTCTCAAGCAAATGTTGTATATCTTCATTAGACATCGCCCAGCAATTACATTCATCTCCTGCTGCATCATTGGCACATCCATCCTCTGATAATGGACAAGAATACCATGGATCTTCACAGGTATAATGACCTCTATATGCGAGCTTTTTAAGTTGATTTAGTAGTTCAATCACCTGTGTTCTCCCACAACTTGTATAGACTCTCTGAAAACTGTGCGAGCCATTCCCAGTTTTCTTCTGAAATTGAACTATCATCGTATCTATCCATTTCCTCACGGATCTTTTCCCCTTCATCTGATTCGTCCTTACCATCTTTGATAAGTTGATGAAGTTGAACAGTTAGTTCGACCATACGCTTAAGATTGTTAGTATTCATTTGCGATATTCCTGTGCTAATTTTTGTATATCCACACATTTCCTGTGATTTTCTCTTTCCCATTCAAGCTGGTTGTTTAGCCATCCAATAGCAGCAAGTAACTCGTCCCGATTCAACTCCTCAGAGGGAACGCCGAATAATTCAAATTCTGTCTTATGGGACTTCACCCAGTCTAAAGAAATTTCCCTCACTTGTTCATTCATCAAAAAAAGCCCTCACTATCGTTACAGCATCATTCAAATTATTTACTTTGTATCCACACATAGCGAACATCATAGAGTGAGAATGAACATTATTTACTCCATCCTCTATAATAAGCACTACTGGAATATGTTCGTGATAAGCCCACGCAACTTCGAACATAGTGCCAATACTAACCTTTGTAGCTCCTAAAAGGTTAACAATTATAATATCTGAATTAATAACATCAGAATGATCTCTCGTCAAGATCGCGGGACCGCCACTCAATATACCCTCAACGTTTGTCGCAGATATATCTTTACAGTCTTGCAAGTAATGCTTACCTCGCATTGGACTCAAGCACTTAACATTATTCGTTATTGACTTGACTTTTGCTATAAAATCATTTCGCCAATCCGTTGCTCCACCATAAGAACACGAAGTAATCGGTCCTGCTAAATAAACCCTATTCATAGTAGTCTCCTTTTATTTATAAGCTCTGCTAATCGTAATAATATCCCACCTATTCATCTTTTTAGTTTATCTTCCATATTGTTAAGTCTCACATGGATCGTAGTTATTTCTTGTCTAAAGCTTTTTAAACTATCTCCGTGATCAATGATAGTTATCATCCTCCACGCCGCTCCAATTAATGAAAGGACGATAGAAACCACTATAGCAATTATACCAATCTGTTCTAAAACTGAATGAGTCATTTGAGTTTCCCCTCTATGTTGCTAATTCTTTCTGATAGCTCGTTAGTGCCTTTTATCAGGAGGTCACAATCATATCGAAGATCAGATATGAATTCATGTCGATATATCTCTGCCACGATTAAAGCCGCTAATCCAAGCACTATTGTTAGCATTCCGATAATTTGTAAAATTGATTCAATCATTCGACGCCCCCTTCGCTTTAGGCGTCGAACGGGCGAGAATGCCGTCTACGAAATCGGCTTCCCTGGAAGTGTCTGTGGCCGTGGCTTCGTCACCGTTGCGGTATTGCTGATTCGCCAATTCACGGAGCTTACGGGCGGCAAAAGCCATCGCCTCACGCTCCTCCTCCGTCAGCCACGGTGCGTCGTAGAGGGGGAGTGCATCTTTGTCTTTCCACTTGGCAAGCCGCTCGTCTGTCGTCACTTCATACTTGTCATGCCATCGACTGCCGTCAAACCAAGGTTCGCCTTTGTATAACCACGCCACCGACTCCGCGTTGCTTGCAGACTTATTATGATTTTCTCTTTCCCATTGAAGCTGATTATTCAGCCAACCAATAGTGGCGAGTAATTCATCCCTACTCAATTCCTCTGATGGAACACCAAATAGTTCAAATTGGGTCTTGTGTGAGTTTACCCACTCCAAGGAGATTTCACTATCAGTCATTTGTTTCTCCGTTTTTCAATTTGCATTCCGATTAATACTCCAACGCCAATTAGCGTTAATGCTGTTGGCAATAAATAGGATAATGGAAAATACATAAATAAAGCCAGAAAGAATAGTAGTATATTTTCAAAAAACTCATTCATTTGATTTCTCCTATGAGGTAATCTTTCTATACAAAAGCGGGGCCGGATGTTGACACCACTTGGTTTTAAACACTTCTTCACCAGCATCATTAATCACATGCTCAATCGGCGTGATTATATGCACAGCTTCTCCTGTTTCAGTATCACACCACACGCAGAATTCTAGTCTGATTCCATTAGTGTCAAATACGTCATAACTACAATGTTCTGGAACCTTGAGAATCATGTCATTCATCCCCTTGGTATATCTTATCATCACCCTCCAATACCTCGCTTCCGCACCATTCACATTTATGCTTTTCCCAAGGGTATAGTGGACGAACAGGTTTAGCATAATGTTTAACCAACCAGTCAATTTGGCCGGTCTGAATACGAATACTGGAATCTATATTCTGTATACTTTTATTAAGGCTAATCAGATTAGCTGATAAATACTTAATCTGTACACCTATACCAAGTAACAATATGGTTGCCAAAATCCACAGAAATTTTGTTATTAAGGAATCAAATTCTGCGTTTGTCATATTATTTATTCCTAGCGATAAAAGAGCGAAGTGAATTCGCAGACTCATAAAATTGAGCATAGTCAAGTCTATCGGCAATACGAGATAATTGGTCTATATCTTCTTTTGTTATAGTATATTTAGGGCCAGAATAAAGAGGAAAATGTTCCCATCCCTCATGTTCTGGAAATATTCCTTTGGCAAGTTCTTCTGTAGAACAACATGACCATACTAGATCGACTTTATATTGAGTATCTTTTGTATTTCGTACACCCCAAGTAATTGGAGTGGAAGAGTTTTTAATCTCTTCCAACTCTTTCTTTACCTGTTCATACTTTCTCCTCAAGTCATAAACAGTACCACTAGCAATTCGTGCGGACTCACAAGCTGCTTTCCAGTCTTCCGCTTTTTCTCTCTTTAGTTCTTCGATAACTTTATTTTGTGCGGCAATTTCAATATTCGCTTGGTGAACATCGCGGCGTGCCCGGTCGAGATCGTCGTCGTATTTTTGGTTAGCCGCGTCATTCACAGAATGGAAAAGACGCTCAAACGAATCTCGCTCGGCAGTGAGACTAGCGATTTGAGCATCGCGTGCCTGTAAAGTATCCCGCAAGATGCAAAACTGGGAGTCCCATTGTCTGTCCTCTAGTTTCCCATCAGTATTATATCGTGGTTCAATCATTTTTAATTCTCTCCTCTAGATCGACAATCTTACGCCTATCCTTAGACCACTCCATTACAGCCTCTTCCATAACATATTTTATATCTCCAATTTCTGGATAACCATTCATCGTTGGAGCCTTGAGTCTCATAAGCATATTACGTAAAGCTACATATGCTGATGTTGGTTCGATATTATCTTCTTGTCGATGCTCGGCATCGTACTGCATCTTTTGAAAATTTCTCTTAGTCATCAGTTAACTCCCGCCGCCTGGAAATAAGACCTCATATGATCCCGGTAAGCTTCTGAATAGCGAAGCGGACAGGCCATGCCATCATCAACCCGATTCTTTGGTACGATAAAATATCCGTCATCATCCTTGACTATAACAGACCCCTCTGGAACTGAGACAGACAAAATATCTTTATCGTTGACCACCATATCACTAGTAATTCCATATGGAGTCTTTGTGGTAATAATTCTACCCGACTCATGCTTCCTGGCCTTAAATCTATTCTTCGACATATTGTTTCCTCAAACTGTAAAAATTTTGTTAAATGAAGACCCAAAAGTATTCCGGTCAATACTCCAATAAACCCGGTGCAAACCAACAGCGTCTAGAATCTTCTGACAATTATCACATGGTTTGCTCAATAAAATCTTTCCCTGACGATTAATCCTGAGAACAACAATGGAAAGATCGTCGTCAATCTCATTATATCTGTCCAGAAGTTTAGAAACAAGATGACTTTCCGCGTGAATGTAAGGAAACTCTTTGTAGGTCTGGATATTAAACCGCTTTCCCATTTTATATGCCTTGGAGTTAATCTTGATAGGATTATTCTCGCAGACAAGAATGGGCTTTTTACCGCTAAAAGCAATAGCATAGTGATAACGTCGCTGAAACTCATTCGGCGTGAAAGTATCGTAACTCAACTTAATAGCTTTGTCAATAATTTTCATTTGGTTGCCAGAAGGTAAAGACCAACGTTGCTAAAGGCATACCCAGCGTATGCCATGCTCATCCCGATATTGCCCTTATATCCCTGCTCAAAAGATACATACAGATAGATCGCCCCGGTTAAAAGTATTAGATTACCGCTCATACTGCCTCCTGTACAGTGAGAAGTGGATAAAGTTCCTGATATTTTTTGATAGCTAAATCTTTTTGTTTGATCTCAAAATCTAGACCGTAAGTATCGATTGGCTGAGTGGCATAGTCTGGAAACTATAATCCTGATCTTTTAATTCCAGAGAGATACAGCAGAGGCCGGGCTTATTCATCACCAAATTCCTTTTTGAGATCTTCGTAACACTTGCGTCGATATGTCTTATTCTGTTCTTCAAGTTTGATACGAGTATTGTATTCTTCGTCTGTTTCAAGTCGTTCCTTGGAAACGTGAAATTCTCTATCGTCCGGTCCATAATAGTCACAAGTAATGTCTGTCCATCCCTCTTCTTTATATTTTTGAAGCATAGAAATTACACTATCGATACTTTTTTCAAAGTCTATACGGTGATAATTTCTTTCTGTTCTCATTTTCTTCATGTTATTATCCATTCTGGTTTACGTTTTTCATATCTACAAGATATCTAACATACCAACGACTACCATCTTTGCATATTACAAAGCTGGCATTCAAATTGAGTTCGACCTGTTCTTCAAAAGCAAGGAGTTGTAGCACCAGTCTTCTATTACTAGCCAAAAATATACGATCTGTTCCCTCAATGGGATCACCATTTTTATTGGTTTTCCATCCGGCGTATTGTCTCGTCATAATTACAGAACAGTCCATTCTGGTTTGGGTTTGCCTTTTAATTTGACGCTTTTCTTCGCTTTAGAGCATAGCTTGGCTACTGCCTCTACGCAAACTTTTGCTTCCTTGAGTGTATCACAGCATCCCTCGTTTGTCAACTCCTTTGCGGAATGGAGATACTCAGGAGAGTAATCTAATTCAATATGGTCTTTTAAACAGCCGTCAGCTTTGTATGTTTGCTCACTCGTTCGCGGCACATTAAAACAACCAAAACAAACCCGGTCATAATTTCTGCCGTCAACGAATGGAGAGGTTTTGTGAGCTTTGGTATATATAAGAGTTTTTTGACCACAGATATCACACTCTATTGTTTTTGACACTAAAGAGGTTCTCCTATTTCAAAAAAATAATGACTATCCTCTGGATCAACAATGACCACACTAAAATGTATATGGTGAAATTTGTGCTTCTTCTTAATTGACTTGCATAATTCTATGAATCTATTACTGTTGAAATAATTAAAAGCTCCCATATACACATGAGCCTCAAATGCCCATCCTCCGCAATGATCGTCTACTTTTAGTAGAGGGGAATGATCTCCTAGTCTTAACCAAGTATTTAGTCTATCTATAATGAACCTATGATCCAGAATATCGAGGGTCACTATGACGTTTGTTATGCGGCTCATGATTCTACTCTCCCGTCTGGATAAAACACTTTAACTGGGACGTTTCGTTTAATCGCATAATCATAATAAGTATACCAAGTTCCACCTTTTGACTTACGCTCATTATCCATAGGCACTACTATTAGTAGATCACTACTGTCAACAATATCCCGATTACGAGCGAAGTGAGTTTTTGCTGTTAGAATTCTATCTGATTTATGGAATGCTCTCAATGATTCATCGACTGGTGGGTGACTAACAGTAAATTGATTGAGATCTTCTGCAATACTTGCAATCTCTACATCAACTCCTATGCAGTCTCCATGATGTAGTATAAAATTCACCGGTCCTAGCTCATGTAGAAATTTCTTAACATTATATGTCTGAGTCTCATTCATCCCATTGCGAGTTCCTGTGACCCCTATGTATGGGACTATTGTTTCTGCACGAAAATCTTCTAGATTTGACTCTCTCATTTTGGTTTCTCAATTAGTGAGAGAGTTACACCCTCGTGCAAAATAACAAAAGGGATATCTATACCAGCCTGTTTTTTAAAGTCCGCAAATCTTTGACTCAGAGCCTTTATTTCTAATTTAGTCATATAATTAGGGACGGTTATTACAAAAAGCAGAGGATTATCTGATTCATATAAAGAGGTCTTGATATTTTCCCAACCATAGTTGTCATTTTCCATCGAATTTCTCCTTTAGCTTAAGGTATCTATTGTATTCAGCCTTTTCTTGTTCCTCTTTTTCCTTTTTCTTACTCGCTCTGACCTTTTTATTTAACTGCATTCTCTTTTCATATTCCTCGTCTGTTTCCAGTCGGGAGGTATAGACAACAAAGTATTGTGTATCACTATCCCCATAGACTAATTCAAGTTTAACCTTGTTTGTACCATCTGAAAGATTCACCCAGATATTTTTGAGATATTCTATCGCTGATTCTATTGATCCCTCTAGAGAACCCAGACTGATCTCGTCGTACTTTTCTGTTATAAATATTTTCTTCATTTGTGCATCCTTTAAAAACTCCTGGGGTGGCATTGCTGCCACCCCAGGGTTATTGATCTCACACCCAAACCCTGTAGTTTTCGTTATCATCCTCCCAATCGGGGTCTTCCTCGTCCTGCTCGTCCTCGTCCTCATAGTCTGGGTCTTCCTCATCCTCGTCCTCGTCATACGAGAACTTCTCGCTATACAGGGGGCGATTCAAAGCACCCTGATACTCGGCAGCAACCTCGTAGTTGGTTACACGAACCTTTTGACAGTTCTCGTCAAGGGGGACGCTCACAACATCCTGCGGATTAACCTTAACGATAACAATCTTATCACAACTGTTAGCGTGTCCCTCAACGTACTTTAGAGAACCAACATGAAGACCCCCGGAGCATCCAACGCTTCGATTATCGTCAACCCTAGAGCGACTCATGCTAGGACAATCCCCGACATTATTACGGTATGATCTGAGGGTGTACTTATCCACGAAATCTCCATCATTTACCGTCTTGCCGTTCTTATCCACAAAGCTTTCTCCGTGATAAACGCTGACTGCCTTGTAAGCAAGAAAGTAACCGTCTTCCGTAATCGGGAGATTCTCATGCTCCAAAAAGTCATACAGTTCACGCTGACTCTGCATACTTGGATTCTGCATAAGATTCTTAAGGAAATTAACAAGAGGCTGGAACGGAAGACCGTTCTTCATGAAATCAAGAAGACGTTTGGTGATTGTACTATGGACCTCCTCTCCATCATAGAAAACCACACCATTCTTGACCTCAACAGAGCCGTCACTAAAGCTGGCAACGGCACTCTGAACATCGATCAGATTAAGCATGGTGTCTTCGTCTGCCGTATGGAGAGCCTCAACAATCGACTTGTAGTTGAAATGATCCTTAAGAACTTGGTAGCTCTTGTTCTTAAGAACAACCGTCAAATTACCATCAACAATCATGAACGGAACACTCATCGTAGTCTCCTTTTTAGTAGTAAAGCTGTCTGTGTGTGATTATACCGGAAGAACGTTGTCTGTCAACACCTGATTTTCCACAAAATCAATATAGTCTGAAATTTTCTGCTTATTAGATCCATCAATCCAATTAAGTGAGACAAGACTAAGCATAGGATACTTGTCCATTTCATTCCGTAGCGGAATTTCAAACTCTGCCTTCTTATCAAATCCCTCACGATCTTCCATAAGGTTAGAAAGTCCGAGACAATCACAAGCATTCATGATCTTCTTACAAATATCCATATTCTTCTTAAGACTCTCGGCCTTCTCCTGATAATCGGCAACGATCTGCTTTGCCCTGTTATCAGTAGAGGTATTCAAAATAGCACTGTGAAGGTGAGTAAAACCGATAGACGGGGCATGACGCATATCATAGATATCATCCTTGTAAGTGGTGAAAATATCCTTCACCATATCAATGAAATACTCCGGGCCTTCCCAATTATCTCGACTTTCAAGCTTTCGGCTTGCCACCGTAGACTCTGGCACGAAAATAAACTTCTTGTCAAAGAAACGATGCCGATAGCAAATGATAAGCATCTGCTTGATCACCGAAATACTAATCGTCCTATTGTTAATAATTACGTCCTGAGCGTAACTACCCCTCGTCTTCCTAATGGGAATATAAACAGCATCTTCTTCCTTAACGCTCAATCCGCAGGTCTTAAAGCTTTCGGAATACTGGTCAAAATACTCCACCAGACCATAGGTTCGATCAGCAACCGTGTAGGACTGCTTCTCTGGCTTTGGCATGGAGGAAACAAGAATCACATCCTTGCGAGTTGCTCCACCAAGAATATCATAGAATGCACAATCGTCAACAGTCTCATTCTCTGCGAGAGTATAGACGTAGACATGCCCGCGATTATTATCCTTGAGATACTGACGAACCCGGCCAACTCCTCCTCGCTTCAAGTCATCAATTGCGAACACTACATTCTCGCCAAAATGAACAGTCAGAAGATCGCGGTCAATATTGATCTTGCTACGAAAGTTAGACTTAGAAGCAGACATTACAATCTTCGTTCCGGTGGAAACGCTATTCATGCCCATAGAATCAAAAAGCTTCATTCCATTCCACATCATAGAATCTTTAAGTTGAGAAGTAACTTGCCTAACAGAACTACAACGGTCTTGAATCTCCACGTACTTTTTACGAGCAAGGAAAAGAGATGGCTGGCTAGAGATAGACGTTTCAATGCTATTCTTAATATCCTTCATGATATGAATAAGCATTTCATGAAGCTTCGCCTTAGTCTGTGGATTGAAAGACAGACTCTCTCGGCTAGGAGTAAAGTCAACATCTCCAATATTCACATACATAATCAACCCACGAAGATTGTAGCAGAAAATACTAACAGAATCATCCTCAAACATGCGGCTGAGTTCACAGTTATCAACGTTATAAGGAACCTGTCCCATCACAACATAGTTATCGGCCATGTCATGAAATGCCCACTTACCATCATTATCAGAAATGATAGGCTCAGGCATGTTCATATTAATGTTAGCATTGACAATAGGCTTAACCTTCCAATACTTATAGAATTCACCAGCGATGGTATGAAACTTGCTAATGTCTCCAGACCGGACTGGCACAGAAACCTTAATACCATTCGGCTCATCGGTAGAAGAGGTTTCCATCTTCACGAACTGATAATCTCCCGTTGTATCCTTGAACCCGGAGTAAATCCGCTTTTCTCCGTTCAGATAGGCTTCCACGGTGAAACTGTTCGAATAGGCAAGAGGACTCTTGCTTCCAAGACCAAGACAGCCGAGAAGATCATTGCTCTCAGTCTTTGTGCTTTTAAAGAAGGTGGTGTAGAGAATCATGCACATATCGTCAGTCATGCTGATTCCAAAATCACGCACATAGAAATACGGCTCAATTGCAGTAGGAAGGTGGACTTCAAACGGCTTGTCCGCACATCCCGCGTCAACATGGGCATCATACGCATTGGTAGAAAGTTCACGAATAACGGCAAATTCCTTGTGGGAATACATGTCATTAGACAGAACCATAAAAGCTTTTGCCGATCCTTCAATGGAATAGCTTTTCGAAACAAGACCAGCAGACTTCTCAACGCTCGACCCGGCAGAATACATCTTCATTTCCTAATCTCCTGACAAGTGTTTGTGTGTGCCTTAACGACTCGCCTATCCTACCATCCTATCGTCTGCTGTCAAGTTGGTCTTGAATTTTTTCCCAACCCCTATGCCTAGACTTGGAAGCCATAGGCCAGCCCCCACCACATTTGTCCAACATCCTCAATTGTTGATGGATTTTCCGATGAACTTCTCCATCTCTAACAATTTCACTCCAGAGAATATCCCTGGTTTCTACAGCAACGGTCGCAACCATAACCCCTCCACCACTTTGTGGACGAGTAACGATTGTATAGCCCGCACAAGCACGGTCAATCTCTTTTTTCGTTATCGTAATTTTCTTTGACATAGCTTTCATACATCCTTAAAGAAATACCAACGGTTATAGGTGACGATCTCTTCCGCACCGTCAATATACATCAGGTATTCTTGCAAGTCAAGCCACGAATCAAAAATCATTTGATGGGGAATTGTCCCGAATAACCAATCTGGAGCATTTTGCTTTCCTTGAGCAACATTGATCAGTATCGGTTTCTTTTCACGGTTTGCAAGAAAGATTTCCTCATATGTTCCACAGGGATGAATATCTAAATCTAGATTGACAATCAAGAAATCGCTGATATCAACAAGTCTTAGGTCTACGTTTCTGATTGTCTTCATGACTTTAGATAGTTCGTCATACCGTTTCTCTTGCTTGAGTCTTTTCTTGAGCATGACGGTATTTTCATCTTCTCTACCAATCTCTGACGGTTTAATTAATGGATTGAAAACAGTAAGTCCCATTTTTAAAAGAACGGGGGTAATATTTTCTCGCCATGTTTTTCCGCCATCCGGTACTCTATCCATAGCACCAGCAAGATATACCCGCTGATTATTTAGTCGATTCATCATCCTCATCCTCTTCTACCAAGTCCCACTCAAATTCTTCCACTTCTTTGTCATAAACCGGCAGTTCGGTTTCTTCCCACCAAGCAACTGATGTTTCAGGATAGTCACCATAATCTTGCATAATTACCTCCGTTATTTCTTAAGTAAATTGTATTTATGAATAGCAGAAGCTATGACCTGATGCATGTCATAGTATCTATATTCGGCTAGTCTACCGCCAAAAATAAACTTATTTGTATCTATCAGCGACTGATATCTACCAAATAATTCGTTGTTTAGTGTAGTATTGACAGGATAGAATCTCTCCAAACCGTCTTCATAGTCTTGTGGAAACTCTTTAGTTATTACGGTATGACGAGAATCTAATTTGTCGAAATGTTTATACTCCACAATTCTAGTATGTTTAACATCTACGTCTGTGTAGTTTACTATAGAAGTCCCTTGAAAGTCGCAATTTTCGATGTATAATTGCTCAAATCGTAAACTTCTCCAGTCTAATTTCCCTAGACTTGAGTTAAAAAACTCATCAATTGGGCCTGTATATACAACCTTCTTTGCTATCTTATCCCACTCATCCCTGCTTGTCAAGTAGTCTTCATCTAGTATTACCTTAATGCCGTCCAGCATATTCTCTACTAGTTTGGTATATCCAACTGTTGGTAGTCCTTCATAATTATCTGAGAAATATCTGTCGTCAAATGTTTTTCGGATTGGGATACGTTTTATTATTGATGCTGGCAAATCGCGGGGATGTTTATCCCATTGTTTAGTTGTATATCCCTCGACAAATATCTCATATAATTCTCTGCCGCATTTATCTAGAATCCATTCTTCTAGATTCTTGGGATTGGTATTAACTACCCTAACTGATTCAAGATATCTAATTGCTTCTTCTGGAGTTTTTACATTTGCTACTTGATAAAGGGTGAATAAATTAATCGGGAATGAATATAATCTATCCTTGTAATTAACTTTTACTCTGTGCGAATACCCATTAAAAGAGGAGAATCTATTTATAAATTGCCAGATACGCTCATCATTTGTATGAAATATATGCGGACCATATTTGTGTACATTGATCCCAGCAATATTTTCTGTGTAACAGTTTCCGGCTATATGTTGTCGTTTATCTATTACAAGACAAGAATAGCCATCATCCTGAGCAATCCTGGCGAATGTCGATCCAAATAGACCGGCACCAACAATCAGAAAATCATATTGCATTTAATACCAATCAAGTTTTCTTATATCTTGTGGCAACATGATAAAGTTTTTATTTGCCAGCCATAATACAGTTACAAATTCTGTTAAATATCCATTTTTCCTTATTTCAAAGACCGGCTTATCTGATGAGATCTTATTACTATCTACGAAAAAACCTATCTTTTCTAAGATATTATTATTTTGATAGAAATCAAAAAGTTCTTCTACTATTTCTCTTTTTGCGATAATATTGTTCGAAAGTGCCGCAGTTTTTGATACTGGTTTTAGTTGTATCAAATCAAAAAATTGATTAATTTGTTCTTTATTTATACGTAATATATTGTATAAAATATCTATAAATACAAGAGATGGCTCAACATTGGCACAAAGTATTTTATTGTCGCTTAAATAATTAAGTGCGGCCCAATTATGCATTTCGTCTATTGGATTTAATCCTACATATTTATGATTCCAAGACGCTGTGACTATTCCTACATATTTTTTATCTGGTGGGAATAGTTCATCAAATGAAATATCATATATTCTTGATTCCGAGTATTCATTCCCAAATGAAGTCTTCAACTCATTTAGATTTATCTTTGATAGATAGTCCCTGTCTTTAATAGAATCAAACTGTTCTGCTTTATGCCCTAGGCATAATACTTTTACTTCATCCATATTAAACTTTGGCTTTTTTTTATAACCTATGATATTATTATCATAAAGCCAAGTATATTGCACGTTATCTTTTATGTCGCCTCGTTTGTATCTATAGATATATTTCTGGTTGATTTTCTTACTAGTATTGTCATTTAATGAAATACCAAAATTATATTCAGGCGACAAATTAAATATAGGATATCCATCCCTATGTATACAGACCTCCATCCATTTATTATCATCATCTTCTTCTTTAGAAAATGGAAAGCTTATTGGACAGAATATATTTGAATGTTTTTTATTACAGACGACAACCCCAAAATCATACCAAGTTTTCATTTGGTCTGATTCATATTCTAGAGGTTCTAATACTGTCTGTGTCAATGCTGGATATCTAGTGAAAGCTTCTGCTTTTAATATCCTCATTCTTGTCTTTTTATATCGAAAGAACATCCCGTTATTTTCAATCTCTTCTAGATTATCATATAATCCCACATGATCTTCTGGAACAATATCAAAAAGATTAGGACAGTTGTCCATTATTAACACACTGTAATCAAAATAGATTGTTCTGTCATAAGCCTCGATAAATCGTTTAACTCTAAACTTTTCTAATAATAAAGACCCCTGAGTTCTTCCCTGTAAAAGAACAAAGTCGGAATTAACCTTTTTAGAATACTTACTAATACTGTTAACACACTCGTTGAAAATCTCACAATCCGGCGGGAGATATGTTATTACCAGTCTTTTAGATTTAGGCTTTGGCACAATATCATTAGTCTCTGCCCAAACCGGATAATTAGATTCAACAATATATGGGGTAATATCTTCCTTTACTAGACTTCTAATACTAGACAGTAAATTGTCTGCGTTAGAGTAATCCAATTTCGGGGAAATACTATTGTCGATAGCCTCTATGGCTTTTCTAATCCGGTCTGGTTGCCACTGTGCAAAGCTGTAGTTATAGTTCTCAGCTACGGCTTTGATTATTTCAGGCAGTTTGGTTTGGGACATTTCTCAATTCCGGGAAGTGTTTAACGAGAGTTTCTAGACGATCTTCCGCGTCTGTCAGTTGTTGTAAAGCCTCGTTCAAATTCCTGTGCAAATCACCCGTGGAGTGGTCCCCAATACCCGCAGGATGGTGTAGGAGTAGATTGAGACTAGCTAGAGCCTCTGCCCTGTCTGCCTGGGCCTTGAGAGCAAGAGCATATAGAGCGGACGTTTTGAAGTTAATTTCCATAATTCACCTTAAGGTTTTTCTATTTTTTTCTAAGATTTTTCTATTTTTTTAACCAATTAATTATATCGCCTTGAATAGTAAATATTCAGGAGAAAAAATATAAGAATACAAACTAGGGGAAAACTGAGAGAGGGTTTGAGAGAGGGAGAGAGTAGGAGAAATATCAAAAACCCCTATACCATAAATAAAAGAGAGTAAATAATAATAGAGGATGATGAACAGACCAGTAATGCTTGACAGTTGGAATTGGAAGTTTGAACCAGCCACCCGCGTAATAAGTGGGAAATATGCCATTTTAGCCCTATTTCTGCACTATTTCTGTGGGTTTCAAGCCCATTTCCTCTCTACTGTTTTTCCTATATGGGGGTTTTTGTATTGTTCTCTCTCTCTTTTTGGATGGTTTGTGTTTCTCTCTGGGGTATTTTCTCACTTACAGGGACAAATCTGCGTCATTTTCTATCGCTTCTAGTGTTTCAGAGAGGATTTCTGCAAAATCTTTTAGTTCCTGGGGGGTGATTTCGTGTCCTAGCTCTGCCATTATCTGTCTGGTGAGTAGTAATTCTCTCTCTCCAGAAGTAACACATGTTGCCGCCTGCTTGAGTCTATTATAGTTCTCTCTTACATATTTATACCATTCGCGTAGTACATCATCCTTGTCCATTGTCAGCTTTCTTCAAGAGGATAACTTTGTGTGGTGCCCGAGTAATACTATCCATGACCGGACTTTTTACTTCCGGCCCCATATACAGAAACTCCCTTGAGCCGTATGGGCTGGATACCATAATTCCATCCGGGAGGATTTCACTAACGGTATACTTTCCTTTATTGCCAAGGTAGTTGATATTACCATCTTGATCAGTATGGAAAGGACCGCTCCCCTGGACGACTTTAATTAAATCGCCTTTAAAAAGGGTGGTATGATCAGATACCGGAATCTTGCGGGTTTTATTAATTTTAAATCGCTTAACCTTCTTAGAGGTAATGACAGCGACTTCTTCCGTTGGGGCTTTCTTCCCGGACTTCATTACAAACGGGTGATTACAATTCTTACAGTTAAAAGAACGAACACCATTAATAGTGCTACAGTTCTTACACATCTTTTGCCCGCGTTTCAGCTTTTCCATACTTTCACCTTTATAGTCTAAAGAACTTGAGTCCAAACACTTAACCCTGGCCCTTGCGGGATTCGGCTTGTTTAGCCAACACACTCCCAAAGAACTTGCGTCCAAACTACAAATACCTTGGCCCTTGCGGGGAGCCGGGCAGTGGGGGTGGCACAAGTGCCACCCCCACCTCGTCATTCCTTGCCATTCTCGTATCGCCCAAGTTCCAGGGTAAATGGCGGATTAATTTCATTACCTTCGTCATCCCATGTTCCATATCCATGGAATGTCACTCCGACTGCGAAACATTCCATTCCACGATGACTTTCTTCGATTTCCATAGTGACATCAAATTCAAGCATGAGATCAAAAAGTCTACGCTTGAAAGCTTCTCTACGATCCCAGCTACTCATGACCAGTCCTCCTCGTCCCGCCGCCGTCGCTTGGAGCGGGAATTAATTGCGTCCAGTTCTACCTCCAGACTCTCCACATCATCCTCCAGATCCTGAATATACTGGTAGATAACTGCGAAAGTTTCGGGGGAACAATTGTCCTGAACTTCCAAAAGAGCCTCGTTGATCTCACCGCTTGTCATAGTTGACCACTCCCTGAATCAGACCGATAGTGCCGACAAAGAAAAGGAATAGGATCAGTTTGAGCATAGATTCTCCAAAGTTAGTGTAAGGGGGCAGGGAGGGGCGGCCCGATGCCGCCCCTCCCATTATATCAGGCAGTCAACGCCATGACAAGGTTCTCTGCCTTGAGAACGCTGGCATCACTACCCGCCTTCAAGATGCGAGCAAAGTCGCTCTTGAATCCGGCCTTGGTCCGTGCATCGTGCTGCACGTAACCCTGGACGGCATTGAAAGCCTCCCACGCACTAACCTTGAAATCACTCCCCATGTCGGGGCGACCAGTCAGAACCCGCTCGCGGTAGAGACGCTGGAAAATCGCCTCAGTCCGATTCTTGTGGATCGTCACCGCAGTCTGGGACGCATCCGGGGCGGGCTGACCGTACACCTGATCCAGAAAACTCACCATCGACACTTCCCGATTCTGGAGGGTCAGAATCAGATCCCCCAGCGTACCCCACGACTGCTTGAGAAGCTGGAACGTCTGAATCAGATCGTCCATCTTGCTCCGCAGACCGGAAGTGTGCCGGATGGAAACCGTCGTGCCGCTCACCTTTCGCATGATGTAGAGATTGGAGCAAAGGTCACGCCAGTACCCCATGCTGGCATGGAAAGCCTGACCATCGTATCCCGCCCGCACCATAATGCGGGGGAAGACGTTATCCGCAGTCCCGTAGACACTCAGACGCTGCTCCTTGGTGGGGGCAATCGCCACATAGTGACCGTTGCGGAAGTAGGTCTTGCAATCCACCTCCCCGTCGAAAGCCTCTGCGGCAGCATCGACCAGGGCACACACATCATCCGTCTGGTGGGGAACGTAACGACTGGTCACGCTGCCCGTCCCGACAACCTCAGAAGTGTCAGATCGGAACAGACCGTACCAGGGGGTGGTCATGCCATCCGGCCCGGCGAGGGGGAACTTGTCCACGCTGAAATCGAAAGCCGCACGAACGCTAGAGGAAACGTCGCTGGCCTGCTGCTTAGTCATCTTATTCATCCTTTGTTGGAGTTACTGTCACCGTCACTTGTCCCCGGATTCTACCAGGGTTATCGTCGTTTGCAAGAGGCGGGATTAACTTTTTTTCTCGTCCCGCGTTCCGCTCGACTCCCCCGATTCTACCAGATGGTATCGACATTGCAACTAGGGGAGAAGAGTTTTTTTTCGTGATTCTTTGGTATGCCGTTTGCTATATGCAAATCCCGTGCCGGAAATTAATTCTCGTTTGGCACGATTTTTGCGAGCGGCCCAAAGCGGCCGCTCCGCTGCGGCCACTTAATGGGGTTGTATTAGAGTGCTACCCATTTTGCAACTGTCGGCGGGCTGGGTAGCCCCACCATAATTATGTCAGTATGTAGGGAGTTCAGCAATAATCTGCTTGGCAAAAAGATGGTTTGGCTGTCCCAAAACGTCTGCTTCTTCAAGATCATCACCCTTGTAACATCCAATATTCATACTGTACGGAAGAATAACATCAAGCGATCCATTGTAGTCTAAGGCAGCATTGCTAGGACGCAACTGAATCACCAGTTGTTTACCGCCAGGAAAATTGATGATGAAATCGCAATCATGATCTGGTGCTTCTTGATGAATCTCAGTGAACTTATAGTTCATTTCTATTTCCTTAGATTAGAGGTAAAGCTGCCAATGCCCCCACTAGGACTTGAACCTAGAACCTATCGGTTAAAAGCCGAATGCTCTGCCAATTGAGCTATAAGGGCAACTATTGTTAGTTTCTTTCCTCAAGAATGTAGACTTGCCGGTCTTGAGTTACCAGGGTGGCATATTCATATCCGTCCCAGATGAACTCCCCGTCATCACTATCCCGCCTCCAGTGAGGATCGACAATAGGATTATAGAACAAACGCTCCAGATTGTCAACCGGAATATTTTCAGTCACGATCAATTCCGCACACTCAATCCATCCCGCCACATCCTTAACGCCTTCGGCGTGGACCTTCTTAGCCTTGTTCACCTTGTTAACCAGCTTGCACTCAAGCATTTCTAGGGAATACTGCTTGGGGTCAAGATACCTAACAGCACTATCCGGCCCACGAACTTGCCACTTCTTGAAGTTCTCACCGCTTTGAAGATGGAAGCGAACCTTATACATTTCTATCTCCTTTTCCACCATTCTACCATACTTTTAGTGTATGTCAAGTGACCCCACGGGGAATCGAACCCCGGTTAACGGATTGAAAGTCCGCTTTCCTAGCCGCTAGAAGATGGGGCCAACTATCACTGTGGCTCCGCAAGAATTGGTGCTTCGCTGTCGTAATCCATATAGTAAATAATCGCGTCTTCGATGAGAGGAATCAGACGCTCTCGCATCTTTTTCAATTCATCATTAGAAAGACTAGGGTAGTCCAGAGCCTCTACCCATGACTGAAAGAACGCATAGTCAATCAGGATCGAAGAAGTTTGTGCAAAATTACTCATCGTTGATTGCCTTTCGATTAGCGGAACCACGGGTTCGTTGACGCTTGGGACGGCTGTCGTGCAATCCACTCCCCGACCTGTGGGGGCTGTGACCCTTGCCCAATTCCCACACCGGGCGGATATTGAGTTGGATTGGTTCGTATTTGCGGGACTTGCTCATGCCATTTTCCATCGGGGTGAAGGTGATACAGTTTACCACTGTTTGGATTAAATGCAACTTGCCAAGTCATAATCGGCTGTGGCTGTGCATACGATTCCTGAACGATTACCTGGGGAGGAAGCATCGGCATCTGCTGATACTGCCTCCAACCATTATACGCCATTCCTACGATTGTCAAGCCAATTCCAATCCATTGGATCATAGTCAACTCCTATTAAAACTAGCCCTCGCTCCAAGAACCATGCACAACCACATCGTCGCAAAGAAAGTCTTGATAGTGACCGGGATGCTAAGACCAAACAGGAGATTCAGACTCCAGATGGTCAAAATCGGACCAAGGACAAGCATCACGATAAAGAAAAGAACCATCAGAAGAATAAGAAAGCCAGTTCCGTCAGTCATTTGTTCCTCAAAGTCGGGAGATAGTAAAGATCGTACACTTCTTGCCAAGTCGGCATCTTGTGCCAGGGATCACCCTCATTCACACAGATACCATCATTGTCATACACATCATAAAAGTCAACTGTTCTTGAATCAAATCCGTCAGAGTCATCATAGCAGGCGACCACATGAAAGATTCCAAGCGGCCAATTGCGGTCGTACAAATACGTCGCCACTTTCTCATTCATCTTCTACTTCCTCGTAGTCCACATCGTGACAGTCACATTCCGTACAGATGTTATTGTCAAACGTGGTGTAGGTAGTCCCGTCAAGGTGTGCCCAGGCGTCGAAAACAACTTCGCCGCCACATTCCTTACATCTAGCCCACATGGTGTTTCTCCTTTACCCGCATGGTGGGGGCATGGCATTGTGCCACACCCCCACCACACAGTCAAGTCCCTCACGAACAGGACGGATCGACCATCCGGTCACACCGCAGGGTACGGACCTTGTTGTCCGCACTACGGATGCGGGCATAGGGACCGTTGGGGCCGAACCCGACGATCTCCACCACGCCGGCGTGGAACTTGAGGACGTTCCGACGACCGTGCTTGGGGTACTTGCACACAAGACGCTGACCGGCCGAAATCGACAGGCCCGTGAAAACGTTCATTTTCATTTTCCTTTGTGAAGTGGTACTAACTCTATCGACATTCTACACAGAAAACTTTAGAAGTCAAGCCTCAACGGGCTGGCTTGCTTCCTCGACAGTCTCGACAGCCTCGACCTTGACCTTCTTCTTCTTCGGAGGCTTGGGATTGGCAAGGCTCACGCCCATACGCCGCTTCGCCCAAACCTTAAGACCCTGCGTACCAAGATCAGTGATATCGTCAATGTTCACGGCGTCGTAGGTGCGGCCATGCACACCACGGACAGCCTTAGAAAGACGCTGACGAACATCAATCACATCGACCTCATGACCATCCGACACAATCTCGACCGTAAACGTAAACTTCTGCATTATTAAAACCTTTCAAGTTTAGAACCAATAGGGCCGACACCGACCCTTTTCCCATTTAGCGAACCTAACCTTGTCCCGCCTGTAGTAAGTCCTATAGGCTTCCACCGCATCAGGATTCCGGTATTCATCCGGCATGGCCTGTGCGAAATCCGTCATTGGGACGTTGGGGATATTATCCCACAAGGTTCCCATTCTGTCAATACCTTTCTCGCAAAAATGTTCCTTGCAAAACCTCAAGGAATATTCCTTGCAAAGTTCCTTCCCGTGGATATACGCCCAGGCAAAGTTAAGCTTGGAATCGCCAACCCAACGGGTACAGGGGTGATTGTGATATCCGCCCGCGAGAGGCTTTCCAGCCTTTGTCAAGGGCATATCCTGATCCTGAACTCCATGACGACGGAGAGCAGACCCCATTTGCTGGTAGAGTTCAACCACCATCTTGGGGACATGCTTATCACAGTAGAACTGTGCCGCAATCTTGGGATCGTTATCTAGGACGAAGATATTCATCATTTGCTCCTGTGTGACTTATTCTACACTACTTATCGGCCGAGTCAAGCATCTGGGATAAAAAAAAGAAGAATTTTCTTTGGCACGGTAATTGCGAGCGGCCCAAAGCGGCCGCTCCGCTGCGTCCCTTACTATAAGGAAAGCAACGGTTTGGCCCTTTGGTCACTTGTAAGTGGTTACAGCCAGGGTGCAATCCACGATATGATCAATGGTTTCTTCACTCTTCCAATATCCAAACCTATTTTGGCTAAAACACCAAACATTATTAGGTACAATTTCGGACATAAGTTTGATGTAGACCAGATCATTCCATGTGAAAGTTTCACCAATATTAACAGCCCCAAAAGTAGTCTTAGAAGGACTTCTGACGTTATGCTTAACCGTGATCATTCTTATCTTCTCCAAAAGTGCAACAATCGTAATCCAACAATTCGCTATTTACTTCAAGGATTTCCTTCGTCAATTCACTATCTGGCATTTGAGAAATAGCCTCAGTCAGATAGTAGTGAAGCATATCCTCCATTTTTCGCATATCAAGACCATCAATGATATTTTCTACATACCTATTGATGATACATGCACGGTTGGAACTATTGATTTCAATCGCCATTATCTTCTCCGAAGATGTTATCCCAATGTTCCGGGTCAATCCCGCTCATGCACAGTTCACGATCATCGGCAGATAAATAGGGAAAGCAATCCTGGGTAAGACCGCCATTCAACCACCTATTCATATCCGCCAAGTTGACGGTAACAGTAAACGGCTTTCCGTTAATACTCTCACCTTCCATCATCAGAATCTTCCCGTTCACGCTGACGGTTTTCTTACAATTCTCAAGGGCGTATCGCATAGTTCACTCCTTATTCCAGCCGGATTGTTCCATGATATCGTCAACTGAAAAGACTGCGGTCAGTTCATCGGCGGTTTTCTTAGTGCGGAATCCCCTCTCGTCAACAGTCATGAACCTGTCCAGTTCGTCATTATCATTCGTCTCCCAGATAGCGGCACAAGCCGCCTCCATAGGAGTTTTGTTAGTAGAGTAGATTAGTTCCAGCGTCCCGCAGTTAATGTAATACTTAGGCATTGTTAAACTCCGTGTGGTAGTATTCCATGTCTGTGTCGCAAACCACTTCCGCCTCCCCGTCAGCAAATCTTGCACCACAAACTGGTGTTCCATGCTTCTCATAATAGCAAGGACTGACGTATTCCTCCGTTCCACAGGATGGGCAACACCATAGGTGTCGGATTTGCCGGTCATTAATTATAACCCAATTCTCATTCATGGCACGATCCTCAGATGATTAATGAGATAAATGATAATTTCAAGCAATTTCCATACACCTAGAGGAAAAACAACAAATACACTAAAAAAAGCCAGCAAAATCTGTAGATGAAAACTTGTTTCTGACATCATTTTGCCTTTACAGTAATGGTCTGTTCTTCAGTGTCAATCTCTAGGGTCACAATTTCATCATACCTAAAAAACTTATCAGTCACTTGTTTAGCCTGCATTTCAATATCAGGCGGCAAATCCTGAAAAGCGTAGTATAAAGCGTCAGGGGTTTTCATCATCACTTCAATTTTCATAATATTTTATGCCTTTCAATGGGAGGGGAATAAGACGTTGGCCAAACCCTTGACGCACATCCGGCAGGCGATATCGTTTTTCGCCCCCGTGCAAGTAACTTCCGACCGTCCCCGGCGAATCTCCGGGCAAGTGACAAACTTTTCCCCATTCAGGATAACCAGTTTGGGGAGAGACTTCCGCCATGCATCAGCCTTTGCCTTGCCACGAGGCCGCTTGGGGGCAATCTTCTGGTCCGAATCGCACCATGCGAATCGCTTGAACCCTGCCGCCATAGCCAAACCCATATCTTCATGGTTATGGATACTGGCATAGACCGCCATATACTTATCCAGACCGGCGAGAACGTCGTCGTAGATATGAGTATAGAACCACATGTCGGGGAGGTCAAGCCCATCGGCCAGAATACTTTCGCAAGCCTCAATGACGTTGGCAATGTAGTTGTGGTCGAGTTGACCGTTCAGGAACCAGTCACCCCGTTCATGCCACCGGATCGACTTGCCCCGCTTGCGGGCGTCCAGAATCATCGCCCGGATACGATTCTTCTCCGTAATGATATTCTGGAATCCGGCGGGACGGACGGCGGGATACTGCTTTTCCGATTGTTCAGCATAACAGCCGTTGTTGAGATATGCACACGACGAGGGGCAAGTATCCCCCACGGGGCGAGACACCACAACGCAACCCTTGCCAAGTTTATCGTTCCCGTCAGCGATTTTCATCGTATCCTCCGTTTGATACTTGGATTCTACACTACTTATCGACAATTGCAAGAGCGAATCTTAAACTTTTTTCTTTTACCCGTCGTTCGCTTGTGTGCCCCGATTCTAGCATAGATATCGACACTTGCAAGCAGAATCTTTCCGGGGAATCTTATTTTCTTTTGGCACGATAATTGCGAGCGGCCCAAAGAGGCCGCTCCGTCGCGGCCCCTGCCATTTTGGCAGGCAATCACTCCTCGTTCAGTACAATAGTGTCGATCCAGCAAGAGAAAGAATAGCCTTTCCGAGACATTTTCTCTTTCTCCATGCGGGCAATGGCTGTTTTGAGATTTTCATACGCCGCAATATTGAAGTAATAGCCTTCACCATGCTTAATGATGGCATAGATATTCTTCATTTCACAACACCTTTCTTATGAGGCAAGCTAATCATGGCATAGATATCAACAATGATCGTTCCGGAGGGGAAGTAATTGTCGATATCATGGGTCAAGATGCACGTTGCCATTGGGATACTATCATTGGTTTCTTTATAAACCACATAGTAACAGTTCATGATTTCACCTAGAAGAAAAAGGGTGAGCGGCCCCGCCCATTTGTCAAAGAACGGGTCTTATGGGCCGCTCACGCGGGGGGATCAAAGGGACGCGATGCACTTCCGCAGGGAGAGGGAGCGAATCTCCCCGTTCTTCTGCTGGACCGTGATGCCCCGACCGTTGGGGCCGGTGAAGCTCCGGACCTTCACACCAACAACCCGACGAAGCACGTTCTTCGTGCCGTGGACGGGGTAAAGAACAGAAACCGTCCGACCATTGTTCCGCTTGTACAGGTTAGCCATTGTCAATCATCCTTTCGATCTGGGTAAAAGAGAAATACTGGATACCACTCTCTCCGACCACTCCAACACGATCCTTGCGAATCGAAACCACCGTACCACTTGGGAGAACAGTCCCAAGTCCAACAATCGGCTTTTGCTCACTCATCAGCTAACCCTTTCGGTAAAAACTTCCCTCACGGTCCCATCGGCGTAGAAAATCCTAATGTCTGGGCTAGTCCAGCCAAAGCCATTGGCAAGGTATTGGGCGTGTTCCTCAACGGAGTTGAAAACAATATTGCCATATTCCATCGGGTAGGACTCACCATCATTCCATGGATTATACCAGCGGTCGCCACCAAGGCTTTCGGCCTTTTGGACTGCCTCTTCCACGCTATCCGCCTCAATGAACATCAGATGGAAAACATTGTCGTCAGTGATGAAACTACCACCAACGTTAATCTGGTCGAACTGGAAAAACTTGCTCATTGTTTGCTCCTTATTCCATCATCCTACCACACTACGCGTGAATGTCAAGAGAAAAAAATAAGTTAGTGCCGTGCTACGCTAAGTCACTTCTGCAAGCAGAAGGCTTCTCTTGCTTTACGATCACGGTCACTAACTATTTTTTAGCGTCAGTAGTTATCCTCGTCGTCGTCCCACGGATCATCCGGGGCAAAATCCTCGTCGTCGTCGCCGGTCATGATATCATCATCATCCAAGAAATCCTCGTCAAAGCCGTCATACGTCGCGGCCTCAATCATATCATCATCGTCTTCGTCGTACAGGGGGTCCGGGTGACTCATGACATTTCTCCTTTTACTAGATTTGCCAATATCCGTCAACAAACAGGGCGAACCTCGGGGAAATCCACACCATACCAGCGTCCCCTACGTGCCCAAGATTGTATTTGACACTGGTAACGTCGGGGAAATACTTTCGGGCCATGTTCATCGCGTCGAGTCGGTCTTTACCGCAAACAGCACCGGCAAGAAACCCATCCACGAAGACTTCAAGTTTCATCATTTCCGTCTCCCATTTCCTTATTCTACCTTATCGGCAATCGAAGTCAAGGGGATTCAATCTTTTTTTTCTTTTCCCTACCCCGTTGGGTTGTGCGTTCATTCTACCATAGATATCGGCTTGTCAACTAGGAAAATCCACGAAAAAAAGATTTTCTTTGGCACGGGGTTTGCTAATGCAAGTCTTGTGCCGAACTTTCTTTTTCGTTTGGCATGGCTTTTGCGAGCCGCCCAAAGCGGCGGCTCCGTCGCGGCTCTGCCATTTTGGCAGGTACTATGGTAATAACACGGCGGGGGAGTGTTACTGTCCTCCCCTGCCATGCTACTATTTACTTTTTCCCATCTCTTTCTTTTAGGAAGCAGTGTGAATGAGTAGTAAAAAGGCGGGTATAATCACTAGGTTTGCCTCCATACTTTTTAGCCCTCTCCTGTGCAGAAGGAGTTAGTACAATCTCTTGCTGGCAGATTCTACATTTCATATTGTTATTCCTTGTTCTTGGTTTATTTGTCGTTCACCTTACATCACCTCAGCGTACCACAATCGTTCACGCTGTCAAGCAATCGCGGTGGATCGCCACCCAATCCTTTGTCACCACCGCTCCGTCCACGAACGGAACGTGATTTTCGAAAAACCATTCGAAGTTCTTCTGGTAAATGCGGAAAGGACTGTACTTGTTGATCCTGTCCTTTGTGGTATGGGTTCTCCATCCACCGCTCCTGATGGTAGCGGAATCGTCTGGATGGATCGTCACCACGGGGGTAGCATGGAGGATAATCGCCACACTTCCACAGGGGAGGATTTCCGCACGGGTATTGTTGCCGATTTTGCGGCGACTGGCGGAAGTCTTACCCTTGACCATCTTCACTGCGTCAATGTAATTCATTCTGCCCTCACGAAAAAAGGATGATCGTCACAACTCATCTTCACCAGCCAATTCCGGCCCGATCCATCTTCCACGGAAATGCTATTGACCATTCCGGTCGCCTGCCTTCCCGAACAGAGTAGGATAGTAACTACCTTTCGGGTTTGCATGGCTTCACAAAGCCAAGTAAAAGAGTAAACGGGGGGTGCGGTCATATTTCACCTTTTGTGGGATAGTGGGGGCGGGTTTTACCCCGCCCCACAGTGTACCAGTTATTCCCGATTGTCAAGCTCCTCACCAAAGGTTTTTCATTGAGCAAAATGCCTTTGCGTTTTGACAGGCGAACTCTCCGTAGAAAACTGCCACGATTCGGTTTCCTACGGCTGCGTGCAAGTCGATTACCGAGTACCCTTCCTCGCCGTGCCGAACGGTTTCGTATCGCATTTCCGCTCCTTTCGTTTTGTGGATTCTATCACACTTTCCAGCCCCGTCAAGGGGAGGGGGAAAACTTTCCCCCTGCCCCGGACGGTTGGAGGTTACGGGCAACTTCGATCCATTTGGCCACTTCTTCCGGGGTCTGCCGGGCCATTACGTCGTCATGCTCTTGGATACGGTAGAACTCACCATTGGGGAGAAGAATAGCTACTTCCGCCGTTGTGGATTCCCATTGAAGTTTTCCTCGCTGCGAACCATACTCTACGTTGTGATAATGGTCACAGTAGTTACCCGGCCCCCACTGGACGGAAATTGTGCAACCATTCTGGAACTTGATTTGGAAACCCTTGCCATCGGTGATCGAAAACATGCCAGCTTTCCTTTACTTGGGGTGAATTGTGAACGGGGTTTTGTTTCATTGTCCCCGTCCTAAACGCCATAGGCGTCTCTTGCGATTATACTAGGCGTTGTCCAGTTCGTCAAGCCTCTCCTGATCGGCAATCCAACGGTCTGCCCTAGATTCCGGGAAAATACCCGAAAAGCTGGTCTGCTGCACCCACCCCCGATTGTGACTGAATCTCTCCACCGCCACCGCATCGGGATTCAGCCAAACCTTACGATATCGCTTCCCGCGAGTCCCGCCGTCAAGCCACGCCTCATATTCGGCCCGGTCCTCATACGTCTGCAATTCCGCAAACTGTCCGAAAGTGAAGTTGTCCATTGTTTTTTCCCTTTACTGGTGATTCTGGGATTCTACCACACTTTTCGGTTTCGTCAAGCTATTTCTTTGTGTGCTTCCCACGCATCGGCAATATTCTTCGACCGGATGAAGTCCCTATATCCCAATTCAATTCGAACAACATTATCGACGCTTGCGGGGTTTTCCACGAAAGCCGCCAATTCTTTCATGAGGCTTTTCGCTTCCGCCACCGCCTTGTTCATATAGATACGGTGGCAACGATCCAACTTCTCGTTGATATCCATGTTCAACCTCCGGGGGTGTTTCTATCTTACACTATCGGAAATCGTTGTCAAGCGGTTTTCTTCGTCGTGCCGTTGAATCCTTCCCATGTGTTGTATCGGCATTTTACTCCCCCGACATGACTTTGCAAGCTTACAAAACTGTAAGGTTCCTAACGACATTGTAAGCTGTCATTTTGGCAGTTGGCATGGGATTTGCTAGCCGCCATATTGGCAGGGCGATTGGCACACGGTTTGCTGTGGCCTGCCATTTTGGCATTGGCACGGCATTTGCGAGCGGCCCAAAGCGGCCGCTCCGCAGCGGCCATTAGCCTTTATTCTCCCGTGCCCTTTTTGGAGTTCCGCCGCGTCCATCCGGGGTTAGGGGGGCGGTTTCCCGCTCCCCCTGTCCCCTGGAAGTTTATCCTACGCGAGTCATGAAAACCCTTGCGATTCCGCAAGTCGAGATGCTCCATCCCTGCTCGTCCCAAATCCACGGAGGAAGCCCCTTCGCGTCGGGCGGGAAATACCCGTCAACGTGGATCATCCGATCATCCCCTTCCATCCGCTGGACGGCACAGCCATCCTCTTCAAGCCGCTTGATCATTTGTTCGACGGTCATGATTGAACCCTTCGGGTGAGAGTGTACCAGATTTTCCAGCCCCGGCAAGGGGAGGGGCGGTTTCCCGCCCCTCCCCGTTTGGGTCAGCCGATGATGTACTCCGAACCTTTCATCCGAATCGACCGGATGTTCTCCACCGCGAAATCCCGGAGCATGATAGCCTTTTCCGTTCCCTGCCGACCACTGTGGCGGGCGGGCGGAAGCCACTTCGCCACTTCCTCCGGGTCCACGGGGGAAAGGTCGGGCATGATGTAGGCGATAACGTCGCTCCGCTCCACCTTCGCTTCGATGTACCACTTATCCTTATGGTAGACGAGAGGCGTGCCCGCGATCCGCTCCCCCCACTTCCGGGGTTCCGCGATGAAATCGGCCACCATCCCCTCACGCTCCCGCTGCCGGTTGACGGCAGACTCATAATTGAAATTGAGAACCCCGTTGACCTTGCGGACAAGCCGCAGACCGGGGTACGGGTTGCCAGCCCGCAAACGCGGTTCCGTGGATGCCACGAAGGAAACCATCGTCGCACCTTTCACGGAGTGAAGCATGGCGATAAGATCGGACGCAGAGATACCGATACGATTCGCAATCGTCGCAGACATTGTGAAATCCTCTTGAGTGTCGCGGGTTTTCCTCCCCGCGATGGTGTCATTCTACCATCTATCATCGGCGTGTCAACACCCCGACTTGAAGCTTACGGGATTGTAAGGTTCTCCCTTTGGCACAGCATTTGCTAGCAGCGGTATTACTATTCCTTTACTATCGTGTTACTATTCTTTTACTATCTGTTACTGTCATTTTGGCAGGATAGTAAACGTGTGCAAGTCCCGTGCCATTTGCCCTGCCATTTTGACACTGCCATTTTGACAGCACTGCAACTCCCGTGCCAAACCGACTGCCATTTTGACAGCCGCCCAAAGCGGCGGCTGCGTTGCGGCCATAAGCGTGGTTTTCGCGGGTTGTGATCGCTCTAAAAGCCATAATCTCCCCTATTCCCTACTAGAAGTCCCGTCGCGTCCATCCGGGTCAGGGGGGCGGTTTCCCGCCCCCCATGCCCCGTGCGGACTACTTCTTCCCGTCCTCCAGGGTGCGGAGAACCTTGTCCCTCTTGATCTGGTATTTCAGATCCTTGAGGACATACAAAACCATTCCCGCCTCATGGGAGGTCAGTTGGCGGCGAGAGTTCGCCACCTCCGTCAGCAGACGGATCGCATCATCCACGGTCAGGGAGTCCATGATTGAACCTTTCGCGTGAAACGTGAAACCCTTTTCCCCGTCCGGGGAGGGGGGAAACGCTCCCCCCTCCCCATTGTGCGGGTCAAGCCCGCACGAACCTACCATTACTCGCCCGCATCATCTTCCGAACTACGGGGTAGACTTGCTTGCCACCCTCGCAAACCTTGACGATATTACGGAGGGTGAATGTACGATACGGCCCACGAATGTCGTCAGCCGGAATGCCGTCAATCTTGAACAACTGATAGGGTCCGTTCTTGCCCTGATGCACCGGGCCAATCCAGTGGCCCGAATAGGTGGTGACGATGCCATTCTTTACGTACCACACCTGCGTTTTGACATTTTCCACGATTGCGGACACTGTAAAACCCTTTCGTATTGGGAAAACTCCCCACCTTCCCACCCCCTAACGCTAGGGGAGGGGAGGGTAGGGAGGGGGCTTTCGCCCCCTCCCGATCCCCGTCACCCGTAGAACGGGCTTTCCCGATCCTCTTCGGCCTTTTCCATCTGGGCCGAATAGGCCACGACCAGTGCTTCCAGCCGTTCCTCCGATCCGGGCTTCCCAACGGGAACGATCATGCCATCGTCCCAACCCTTGAACCGCTTGCTGACCTTGACCTTGACCTTCCGGGCCTTGGGAACCCGGCGGGTCACTTCCGTCCGAAGGTAGGGACCGTCGTCCGTCCAGACCATGCCCAGCGTAGTCTCCACGAACGGAATCCCTGCCGCCGCCGCTGCCGCAAACAATTCTTCGGGCTTGTGAACCTTGACCAATTCCGTGCCGGTGACGATGGAAAAGATGGCAGACATTGTAGAACCCCTTGAAGTAGGAAACCGATCCGAGGGACGCCCCCCGTGCCGAATAGCATATGCACTCCCCGTGCCGAAACAAAAAAAATCCTAAGTCTAATCGTGGTAAGGGTTTACGATTTATGCCATTATGGCAGATTTCACAAAAACAGTGAGACGTTCACAAAAATTGTGAATCGCCTCCCAAAAATTGTGAATCGCTCACCGATACGGGGAACGTGCATGGCGGGGGGTTTTCCGTTCAATCGGCAGGAGTCTGGCGAGATCGTCGCGGGCCGGGGGGGTTTTTCCGCAATATCCCTCTAGCTTAGTTAATGTATTGCCTCTACTACGCTACTATATCGTTTCTTCCAGCCTCCGCAGGATGCTCCCCGCCAGGGGCGAGAATTGCCGCCCAAGGTTCTATTCCCTTCCTTATCCTCGCACGAAGGGCGTCATATGATACTACGCATCTTGCGTCTCTGCTCCACTCCGCAATTGTCTTTTTCTCTCCGAAGCAGTCAATAAATACGTTATCGGTGCGGTTATTAGCATTCTCTAAGTAATTAATTATGCGGAGGTTTCCCCGCGTGTTATTTAGACGGTTGCGATCCTTATGGTCAACAATCATATCCGGGTCATGAACATCCATTATGTAGCGGTGCATTCTAATTTCATGCCCGTCAATCTTAGCCAAAGCATATCCTTCACGGTAATACCAACTAAAACGAGCAAGACGGGGATAATCCTCCGGGCTAACGAGGGCATATTTTCCGGCCCCGTTTATACCATTAAGCTTAATTTGTAACATTTTATCTCCATTAAATCCGATTTTCGGGGTATAATACTTTTGTAGATTACTATTTTCCTCTTTTATAGGAATGTATTTCATGAATTCAAGTCATTACGTCGCTATTCCAACTAGCGGACTCTCCATCGCGGTAGCGAGGGAGTTATTAATACCAGATCCTCCAAGTATCGCCAAAGGCGTAGAAATTATAGAACATGGAACCAACGAAGGAACAACAGGAAACGATCCTGAAAGTAATTGAACGTATTGCTCCACGCTATGTGTTTGGTTACTACGAATTAGACGATATCCGGCAAGAATCATATATTATATGCCTTGAGGCTATTAGTAAATATGATAAATCCCGTCCTTTCGAAAATTTTATCTCAAAACACTTATCGAATCGACTCAAGACTCTCATTAGAGATAAATACTCCCGAAGTAAGATAGAGTCCGAAAAACATGAGAAACTTAATCAAACTAAAAAGAATTTAGTGGATTTGAAGAGTGTCGAGGGACAACACAAACTTTACGGGGATGATATGCTTGACCGGATTTCTACGCAAGAGGCTATGGAGATTCTAATGCAGAAGCTGCCGCCGTCAATGAGGAATAATTTCTTCCGGCTTGCTAATGGGGTTTCAATCCAATCTGCGAAGAAGACCGCACTGTTTGCCAAGATAAAGGAGATTCTAGGTGAAGACTGGTAGACTCTCAAGAGAAGAATGGGATTATATCTCAACCCATGCTGAAAGCTTAAACCCGGAAAAGATAGCGGAAAATCTTGGCCGGTCATTAGATTCAATCGAAAAGCATCTTAAGAAAATCGGGAAGACATTCGACAAGCTTGGATCTTTTGCTGTTCAGGCGGAATATGACATTAAATCTCGCCCCTATTGGAAAGAATTAAAAGCACAATTCTCTGAGGATGAACTAGAACTATTTCTTTACCATTGGAAGCAGATTATCGCACAGTTTCGTAAAGATGTTTTAGCAACAGAAGAGTTACAGATTGTAGATACAATAAAGTTAGAAGTACTCATGAATCGTGCTTTACGTGAACAACAGCAATCTATGGACCGCGTTCGTCTCCTTGAGGCGGAAATAGATATAGAGAAAAGACGGGATTCTGACCAACAAGATAAAGAAATGATATTTAACCTAGAGAGGCAGATAGCAAGCCTTCGTGCTGCTAAAGAGTCTCTCTCAAGAGAGTTCAAAGATTTACAAACAAAAAAAGCCGCGATGTATAAAGACCTCAAGGCTACCCGTGAACAAAGAATAGAAAAACTGGAGAGCAATAAACAGACGCTTGCGTCTTTAGTAAATCAGATACTACGCGATCCAGAGTTTTTTGAACAAGAGGGCAAGGCTATGGAAAAGATGAGGCTTGCCATGGAACAAGAAAAAATAAGACTTGCGGATTATCATACCTATGGAGATGGCTGTATTGATAGGCCATTTTTGAATAGTGAAACTGTAATGTATGAAAAATAATACTTATCTTAATAAGATATGTACCGGATGTAGATGTACATTCTTTAATGTTAAAAATATAAAGCCTAGTCAATTTATGCGTATTAAATACTGTAATAAAGACTGTAGAATAGCTAATTCAAATTTTGCCAGAAATGTTAAAAATTATAGTGGAACTATTATAAACAATATCAAAATTTTAAATCAAAATGGCAAAACCGCTGCCGGGACAATAAAATATGACTGCCAATGCTACTGTGGAAAAATTTTTAATACGAGAGTCGCTAGATTAATTAATAAAACAACAACATCATGTGGATGTTACCAAAAAAAATTAATTTCTAAAATGTCATCATCAAGATGTAAAGATAAACATTGGAATTGGAATCCGAATCTTACAGACGAAGATAGAATAAAAAAAAGAGATATACAGCAAATAAATGAATTAAGAAAAAAAGTATTTCTTAGAGATAAATATAAATGTCAATTATGTAATAATGATAGAAAACTAAATCATCATCATCTGGATGGATGGAATTGGTGTAAAGAAAAAAGATTAGATATTAATAATTGTATTACATTATGTGAAAAATGCCATAATAAATTTCATAAAAAATATGGAAGAGGAAATAATACAAGAGAACAATTCGAAAATTTTAAATATGAGGAAAAATTATGAGTTGCGGACAGAATTGTAATTGCAATTGCAAGAAAGCTATTATTACTGGAATAACCGGACAGGACGGATCACATCTCGCTGACTTTCTTTTATCAAGAGGATATAAGGTTGTTGGCATAACCCGACGTTCTTCTACTGATAATACCGGTAGGATTAAACACCTTCTTGACCATCCTAATTTTAAATTAGTGGATGGAGATATTACTGATTATTCTAGTATTGTAAATGTATTACTAAAATATGCCCCAAGACAAAAAGTATGTGAATTCTATAATCTTGCGGCACAATCACACGTTGCCGTTTCTTTTAAACAGCCCGGATTAACATGGGATGTTACCGCCAAAGGATGTTTAAATATTCTACAGGCTATTGTTGATTTGCAGTTAACCAACAATGTCAAATTCTATCAAGCCAGTAGTAGTGAAATGTTTGGTAAAAATTACGATGTTGTTGATGGTAAGAAAGTTCAAAGTGAAACTACAAGATTTTTGCCACAAAGCCCATACGCAATAGCAAAATGTGCCGCTCATGAGGCTGTAAGACTCTATCGTGAAGCGTATGGAATACATGCTAGTGCCGGAATATTATTTAACCACGAAGGGCCAAGGCGTGGAGAAACTTTCGTTACACGCAAGATTACAAAGTGGATTGGGGATTTTTGTAAACATATAGTGTCCAACGGAGTCGAAGTACCATTTCCGAAGCTACGTCTAGGGAATCTTGAAGCATTTAGAGATTGGGGGTACGCAGGAGATTACGTGGAAGCCATGTGGATGATGTTACAACAGGATATTCCTGATGATTATGTCATTTGTACTGGTGAAACTCATTCTATTCGGGAGTTCTTAGACGTAGCCTTTAATAGAATTGGCATTAGGGACTGGTCAGAATATGTAGTACAAGACCCAGAATTTTATAGACCGGCAGAAGTAGACTATCTACTAGGTGATAACACAAAGGCCACAAATAAATTAGGATGGAGGCCAAAGACTTCCTTTGAGGAACTTGTATCAATGATGCTACAACATGATTTAAATAATGAATTACAAAGTAGTTGTTAATATGCTGAGAATACTGCCCAAGATAAAAAAGCTTGGGTTTAAGCTTGGAGTTTTCAATAAAGATTCTCTAACGCTAGATATACAGGCAGACAATCCCGACGATGCTTGTTATTTTGCATATAAACTATTTTGTGATTGTATAACGGAACAATCTTCTTCTCATGAAACTAAGAATCTATTAAAAGAGTTAAAAGATGATTTTCATGTTGTGAGTTTAACAAGACAATGAGAAATTATGAAGATCCAATATATGCAGAGGTTCGAAAGCGTTCATTAAAGCGGGATAAATATAAATGCCAGATGCCCGGATGTAAGTGCAAGAAAAGGTTAGAATCTCATCATATTATTCCTTGGAGTAAAGCGGCATATTTGAGATATGATGTAAATAATTTGATTACTTTATGTTATGCCTGTCATAAATCAATAAAAGATCAAGAACACTTATATCAATCTTTATTCATGGAAATAGTTAAGAACAATGAAAATAATAAGAGACACTAGAGAACGTAATGGATGGGATTTTCCTTTTACTGATGTGGAGATTTCCCAAAGGAAATTAGACTCTGGTGATTATACAACAGAGATACTTGAAGACTTTGTTGTAATAGAGAGAAAAGCCACCGCAACTGAATTAGCTAATAATTTAGGAAAGCGTACAGCTAAAGCTAGATTCTACCGCGAATTTGACCGGATGGTTAATTTACGGAAAGCTTATATTGTTTGTGAGTTTCCAGAATCTAATATTTACGAATTTCCAAAGAACTCGGGAATGTCATTAGCACAAATGGCTAAAGTCAAACTTAATGGCAAATATCTAGCGAAGCTAGTATCGCAGATAAGCTTAGATTATCCTAACATAGAAGTGGTATTCTGTCAAGACCGGGATAGTGCGGAAAACTTTACATACGATACTCTCAAGTCATGGGAAGAAGAAATCAGATGAAAAATGATAAAGACTTACTACACGATTTACACAATTATAGTGCCAATATCAATACAAGAGAGATATTCCTACATAATTCTTTAATGTCGGACGATAACCAAAATCCCGGCGTGGAATATAAAATGGCTACCGCATTTATTAAAAATATAAGGGTACTGGAAGGCCGGTCATCTGATCCAATTAAAATTCATATGCAAAGTATTGGCGGGGAATGGGCTGATGGGATGGCAATATATGACGCTATCACGATGTGTAAATCTCATGTTACTATTATCGCCTATGGTCAAGCGGAGTCAATGAGTAGTATTATCTTACAAGCGGCAGATGAGCGGCTAATTACCCCGAATACATACTTTATGTGTCACTTTGGTAGTTCTTATGGGGGTGGTGATTTCCAAAACGTTCATAATTGGATGGAACAAGACCGGAAGTTTTTACATGTAATGATGGATATATACACCCGAAAATGTGTGGATGGGGAGTTCTTCAAAGACAAGTTTAATAAAAAGCCGACAGAAAATCAAGTAAAACAATATCTAATGAGAAAGCTTAAGTCTGGAGACTGGTATCTAAGTGCAAAAGAAGCGGTCTATTATGGCTTTGCAGATAGGGTAGTGACCTCATGGTAAATGTAGAGATTAAAGACAGAACTGTTATAACAGAACTTAATAATGCATGGTTAAATCTAAATGTAGATGACCGGTTTATAATTAATCCTCTAGATAGACTAAAGACAGATGACCCGGAGGAATTTTATAAGCGACTAACTTGCTTATTTATGAACCCGGAATACTTTTCATTTATATGCAAGCATTTACTAAATATCGACCTATTACCAATGCAGGCGTTGATATTACAAGAGATGTGGAATAGAAAATTTCCAATGCTTGTGGGGACAAGAGGGCTGGGGAAAGCGATTAGGCCAGATGAAAAAATTAGGGTTAAAAATGGATGGAAGTCGATGCGTGATATCGAAGTTGGTGATCATGTATATAGCTCTGATGGAACCTTATGCAATGTTATTTACAAGACAGAGTTGCAAAAAAATCTAGTAATGTATCGCATCTCATTAAGAGATGGCAGGACCATAGACTGCTGTGAAGATCATATGTGGAAAGTATGGGATAAGAATAAAAACCAAGATCCAAAAAATCCCACTATATGGTCAGAGTTAAAAACAAAGGACTTAGCAGATAATTATTTCTACGTGAGAAAAGATAGTAAATCTAAGACTCCAAAAGTCTGCAAAGAATACAGATATGCTTTACCAGTTAATAAGGCATTAATGAATGAGGAAGAGTCTATTTTGCCATTGCATCCGTATGTTGTTGGCGTTTTATTAGGAGATGGAACATTAACGCAAAATGCAATTGTCATATCATCTAGGGATTCGGAATTACTAGATAGATTTCAATCGCTATTGCCTTATGGTTATGTATTGAAGGCACGAAACGATATAGACTATGCAATTATAAGATCTGATAAGAAGGTTTTACCATTTCATCATTTATGTAGAGAAGTTAAAATCTGGGGACATAATTCACATACAAAATTCATTCCAGACCTATATAAGTTTGCATCTTATAATCAGAAGCTTGAGTTAATAAAAGGACTAATGGATACAGACGGATGGTCCGATTGTAGAACAATAGAGTATTATACAGTTTCAGAAAAGCTTTGTAATGACTTCATGGATGTAATTAGGTCATTAGGTATTTCTTGCAGCAAAAAAATCAAACCGTCATATATAGGAAAAAGAAGATACGCAGACTGTTATAAAATAAGGATCTATACTGATCAAGGAATATTTTCTTTAACAAGAAAGCTATCGTATCTGAATCATAAAAAATCAAAAGCTGGTGAGTCTAAATATGAAAAGATTTTTATCACAAATATTGAGCGAATTGAAAACGCAGAGGGATACTGCATAAAAGTGGATAGTCTAGATAGTACATATATCACCAAAGATTATATAGTAACTCACAATACGTTTCTTCTATCGCTATATTGTATACTACGTGCATCACTGATACCAAACAGAAAAATTGTAGTAGTAGGTTCAGCATTCAGACAGTCAAAGTATCTTCATGATTATATGGAGAACATATGGAAGAATGCACCAATATTAAGAGACATGTGTGACAGTAATAGTGGCCCAAGAAGAGACGTTGATATGTGCAAAATGACGATTAATGGAAGCACCATATCGGCGTTACCTATCGGGGACGGTCAAAAAATTCGCGGACAGCGAGCCAATGATATTGTCGCGGATGAGTTTGCGAGCATGTCCCGAGAAGTTTTTGAAAATGTTATCGCCGGCTTCGCGGCCGTTTCTGCCTCTCCAGTAGAAAACGTTAAAAGAATGGCTATGGAAGCAAAAGCCCTAGAAATGGGTATTGATCCATCTTCACTTTATGGAGAGAAAAAAATACTTGAAGCTGCTAAAAGCAATCAAATTATCATATCTGGAACAGCATATTACGAATTTAATCATTTTGCCGAATACTGGAAAAGATGGAAGACTATCATAGAAACTCGCGGCGATAGAAAAGCGATAATGAACAATGTATTTAATGGCGAGGAAATACCTCCTTCTTTTAAATGGGATGATTATTCTATTATCAGAATACCGGTCGATTTAGTACCAAGAGGATTCATGGATGAAGGACAAATCGCACGTTCTAAAGCAACTATTCATAATGGCCTCTATCTTATGGAGTTTGGTGCTGTATTTACAAAAGATAGTAAAGGATTTTTCAAGAGAAGTTTAATTGAGTCTTGTGTTGGAACAGATTCAAAGCCCGTAAAGATTGCAAGCGGGGATATATACTTTGATCCTCTTTTACGTGGAAATAAAAATGAAAAGTATGTCATGGCTATTGACCCGGCGTCAGAAGTAGATAATTTTAGTATTATTATTCTAGAACTCCATCAAGACCATAGGCGGGTTGTACATTGTTGGACCACTACAAGAAAAGATCATACAGAGCGTGTAAAGAAAGGTCTGACTAAAGAGAATAACTTCTATAGCTATTGTGCAAGAAAAATTAGAGATTTAATGAACTTATTCCAAATTGTGCATATTGCTATGGACGCACAGGGCGGCGGTTATTCAGTTGCGGAAGCATTACATGATAATAGTCAATTACAGCCCGGAGAGATTGCTATTTGGCCGATCATTGATGAAGAAAAACCACAGCCGTCAGATGATCAGCCAGGATTACATATTTTAGAGATGTGTCAATTTGCCAAGTATGATTGGTATTCTGACGCTAACCATGGACTACGTAAAGACTTAGAAGATAAAACATTACTATTCCCAAGATTTGATCCAGTTACTATAGGTTTATCAATTGAAGAAGATAAAGCAAATAATAGACTTTATGATACATTAGAAGATTGTGTCATGGAAATTGAAGAACTTAAGAATGAACTATCATTAATTGAAGTTAGTGAGAGTATAAATGGACGTATGCGATGGGACACCCCAGAAGTTAAAGTAGGGGTTGGCAAAAAACAAAGAATGCGTAAGGATAGATATTCCGCATTAATTATGGCAAATATGGCGGGAAGAAATATTGACCTTGGCGAAAAGCAGGCGACATATTCTGCCTACGGTGGATTTGCCGTAAAGAGCAACGCACAGAGATTTGAAGGTGCTACATTTTCTGGTCCCAACTGGTTTACTTCACAAATGAATAACATTTACTAATTTATATGGAGTATAATAAACAGTTAGATCGCATTTCGAATCCATACAGATTGATATAGAAGAGGATGAAAATGGCAGAAGATAATAAAACACCAGACAAAACACCATATATATTTTGGACTTCGGCAGAAGATCAACAGACCGCTTTTGATAAGACTGTTGGCAATGTCGATAGTTATGACGGAATTATGACATCTAATGCCGCTAGTCGTCGCTCACATATTGATATTGAGCCAAATATATCAGTCAGAACTGACTTTCTTAAGGACGATTATTATCGCTTTCGTCCATTTGAAGAACCGGCTAGTAACTTTAAACAAGCCATGTCCATGTGCATGAAAGCATATGAGAGGGTTGGAATAGTTAAGAACGTGATTGATCTCATGGGAGATTTTGGATCACAGGGAATTACATTAAATCATCCTAATAAAAAGATAGAAAGATTTTATCGTAGATGGTTTAAGAAGGTAAAAGGAGAAGAACGCTCTGAGAGATTTTTAAATATGTTATATCGTTGCGGAAACGTAGTGATACAAAAACGTTATGGAAAAATCTCCAAGAAACAGGAGCGTAATTTATCTAAAGCTGGAGACTCAATAGAATTAAAAGATCTTGGAGTTTTAAAACGTGAAATACCTCTTAAATATGATTTTCTCAACCCTTTAATGATTGATGTTGAGGGTGGATATGCCGGTGCTTTTAGCGGCGATAAAAAGTTTAAGATGAAGATTAGTAATTCTGTACGTAAATCATTTGAAAAGAATGGTAAATATATAGAGAATCTCCCTTCTCAAATAAAAAAGGCATTAGAAAAACAAGAGAGTTACATTAAACTAGATAGTGATACTATTGAAGTATTTTACTATAAGAAGGATGATTGGGAGTTGTGGGCAAACCCAATGATCAACGCTATTATTGATGATATTATAATGCTAGAAAAAATGAAGCTAGCTGATATGTCCGCTCTAGATGGTGCTATTTCAAATATCAGACTTTGGAGATTAGGTAATCTAGAACATAAGATTTTACCAAACAAAGGTGCTATTGATAAACTACGTAATATTTTAGCGAGCAACGTTGGCGGCGGAACAATGGATTTAGTTTGGGGTCCAGAAATTGACTTTAAAGAAAGTAATACTCAGATATATAAATTTCTTGGTTCTGAAAAATACCAGCCAGTTCTTAATAGTATTTATGCCGGTCTTGGTATTCCTCCAACTCTAACTGGATTGGCCGGTCAGTCGGGTGGATTTACTAACAATTTTATTTCTTTAAAAACGCTCATTGAAAGGCTAGAATATGGCCGCGATCTACTTTATGAATTCTGGGAAAAAGAAATAGAATATGTACAAAAGGCTATGGGTTTTAGTACCCCTGCCACATTACACTTTGAGCATATGATTTTATCAGATGAAACGGCCGAAAAGAATCTATTAATGCAGTTAGTTGATAGAGATATTATCTCCGTTGAAACTCTTAGAGAAAGACTTGGCGAACTTAACGACGTTGAAAACTCTAGAATTAAAACAGAAGCAAGAAAGAGATATCAAAGACAAATGCCTCCAAAAGCAGATCCATTCCATAATGGCAATGCGGATTCTGAATACAGAAAGATTGCCTTACAAAGAGGCGAAATTGGAATTGATGATGTAACAACTCTAAAGCCAAAAGAACAAAGTCCAATAAGTACTCCTCCCGGATTACAAAATAATAAAAAGTCTCCAAATAATAATGGCAGACCAAAGTTTGCTCAAGATACAAAACCAAGAAAACAAAAGAGAGTATTACCAAAGAGTAAACCAGCACTTGCATCTCTTTTAGTTTGGAGTGCAGAAGCACAAAAGGTAATTTCTAATATAATTAATCCGGCAATGTTAAATCATTATAATAAGAAAAATCTTAGAGAATTAACAAAGGCCGAATTAACAGATTTGGAAGAAATAAAATTTAGAGTATTATGTAGCTTAACTCCATACGATTTAATAAATGAAGAAAAAATAGCTTTAATTCTAGAAAATAATCCGAAGGTAAGTCCATCTCAAAACGAGATGAAGACTCAATTAAAAGCGGAATTTATAGAAAATCAAGGCAGAACGCCATCTATAGATGAATTACGACAGATATATAATTTAACTTATTCATTCGATTTTTTTACAGAAAAATAACTTAAATTATGTTTTTTGGAGTATTACAAATAGAAAGGCAACAATATGAAAATATATGAACACGAAAAATCAGACGGCATTGCAGAAGCTATAGAACAAAATAATTCTATTGCTTTTGAATGTGATATTCTCAGCAAGGAGATAGTATCTCCTGGCAATATCTTTTCGTCTTTCGCAAGTTTGTATAAGGATGCCGAAAAACAAAACGATTTATACTATTTGAATTCCATACTTGTTTCAGCCGGTTGGAACAAAAATGACGATGTATTTGGCGTTAATGAGTTATGGGTTGCTCGCAATACTCCCGTAAACAAACAATTTAACTATATGCATGATGATACTGATATCATCGGACATATAACCGGATCTATGGTTGTAGATCACGACGGTAATGAAGTTAAACATAATACAGACCCCTCTTCTTTACCAGAAAAACTTGATATTATAACAAGTGCTGTTATTTATAAAACATGGTCTGATCCAGTAATGAGACAAAGGATTGAAGAATTAACACAAGAAATAGACAATGGCTTATGGTCCGTTTCTATGGAATGTGTATTCAACAACTTTGATTATGCTATCATCGCACCAAATAATGAACAAAAAGTTTTGTCCAGAACGGAAGCTTCTTCCTTTCTAACAAAGCATCTAAGGGCTTATGGTGGAACTGGACAATATAACGGATACAAGATAGGAAGACTTTTAAGAGGTTTTTATTTCTCTGGAAAAGGTTTAGTCGAAAAGCCAGCTAATCCAAGAAGTATCATTCTTAACAAGGAAGTCAATCCTTTTAATAGTAAGGCTGATGTAACCTTTTACAATTTTTTAACTGCGATGGAGAATCATAATATGAGTGATATTACCATGCCGGTTGAAGACTTAAAGGATCAACTCTCTAGCAAAGCTAGTGTTGAACCCGAATCTACAACCGAACATACAATTGAGCCATCAGTAGATGTTACATCTGCCGATGAATCAGTTTTAGCCGAGAAAGACCAGCTTATTACATCTCTTCAAGCCAAGGTAAAAGAATTAGAAGATTCTGTTGCCGGTATGAATGGCGATAAAGACAAGATGATGAAAGAAGCCGAGGCTGTAAAGAAAGAAATGATGAAGAAAGAAGAAGAACTCAAAGGGATGAAAGATAAATATACTGCCATGCTCAAAGAAATGAAGGGCATGAAGCGTATGGCATCCCTTATTGAAGCCGGTGCCAATGAAGAAAAAGCCGCAAAGATTGTTGAAGATTTTTCTGATGCGTCAGATGAAATGTTCACATCAGTCGTTGCTCTTTTAGCTGATAAGAAACCGGTTGTACAATCAGAACCGGAAAAAAAGTCAGAGCCTGCTCCTGTTGATTTTGGATCAGAGGATGCGGCAAGTGATGAAGACGAAGAAGCTGATGCTTCCGAGTTGGATAGTGTCGAGGGCGTTACTGAGGCTTCCTTAGCAAACCCTGAATCAGATCAAGAAAATCAGAACACTGCTATTGCTTCTGCCGCTTCTTGGTTGCGTAAATCGGTTTTACAATCCACTAAAAATCTTAAGTGATAGGGAGATTAATATGGCTCTTAAAGGTGATCGTTACGAATTAGATACAGACATTTCATTTTTTATGAACGAAACCGCCGCCCGTGGCGTCGTTGTTTCAGTTAGTACACAGGGTTCTGGTTCTGCTATGGATAGTGCTGCTGCATTAGTTACAGTTGCTGCTAATCCATCAGGTGCCAATCCACTTGGTATTCTCCTAAACGATGTAGTTAATATCGACCTAACCCGTCAGCACCTAAACCAGCATAAGGATGAAGTACAACAGGGAGGTAAGGTTACTATTCTTACCAAGGGTAATGTTGTTACTGATAGAATCAGTGGTACACCAACCGCTGGAGGCGTAGCTTATCTTGCTGCAAGTGGTTTAATTTCTACCTCTCAGGCAACCGGGGCACCAGCTATCGGACGTTTCCTTTCAACAAAGGACGCCGATGGTTATGCTAAAGTTGCTGTCAACCTTCCATGAACTTAATAAGAAATAGGAGAATATAAATATGTCATTTCTAACTAAACCCGATGCTGAATTTATTCAGTTACTAAAGCGTACCGCCAGTGCAGATCGCAACGAAGCAGGAATAGCTATGGCTGAACTTGCTAAGGCTATCGAACTGCCATTACGTGACGGTATCATGGTTGGCGATATTGCCAGCAACATCTATGAAAGAATTCCAATGGCTCCGGGAAGTTCAACAGAATTCCCCCTTGATCTTCTTTCCCCTGGTGAAGAAGCTGATTTCGCCGCTTATGTTGCCCCAGCACACGGTCGTATTCCTGAAAGAACAGTTGAAGGCGATTACGTCATGGTGCCCACATACACCGTAACAAACGCTATTGACTGGCTACTTCGTTATGCCCGTGAAGCCCGTTGGGACATTGTTGCCCGTGCAACACAGGTTCTTGAAGCTGGCTTCGTCAAGAAGATGAATGACGATGCTTGGCATACACTTCTTGCCGCTGGCGTTGATCGTAACATCCTAGTTTATGATGCCGATGCTGCTGCCGGTCAGTTTACAAAGCGTCTTGTCAGTCTTCTAAAGGTTGTCATGCGTCGTAATGCCGGTGGTAATAGTGCATCAATTAAGCGTGGTAGACTAACCGATCTCTATCTTTCACCAGAAGGTGTTGAAGATATGAGAAATTGGGGAATCGACCAGCTTGACGACACTAGTCGTAGAGAAGTTTATGTTGCTAATGATGATGCCGGTTCAGTTTCTCGCGTCTTTAATGTTAATCTCCACGCGATTGACGAACTTGGCGAAGGTCAAGAATATCAGGTTTACTACTCAAGTAACCTAAGTGGTACTCTTGGTCCAAGCAGTGACGTTGAACTAGTTGTTGGTCTAGATCTTGCTGCTAACGATAGCTTCGTTATGCCAGTCAAGCAAGAAGTAACAATCTTCGAAGACCCAACTCTCCATCGTCAGCAACGTGCTGGCCTTTATGGCTTTGCCGAAATTGGCTTTGGCGTTCTAGATAATCGTAGAGTAATCCTCGGAAGTTTCTGAGGATTGTTCTTGATGGTCACTCTGGGGGAGTGGGGAGATATCCTCCCCCTCCCCTTTTTTATTATTTAAGGATTAATTATGCCGCTACATCTAGCCAACAGAATTAAAGAAACTAGTATATCTTCTGGAAGTGGCATCATAGTACTTGGTGGTGCCCCCGCTACATATCAGCCATTCTCTTCCGTTTTATCTGATGGCGATATAACATACTATACAGTTGTTGATAATAGTAATTGGGAAGTAGGAATTGGAACATATTCATCAAATACTCTTACAAGAGATATCATTCTCTCTAGTTCTAATTCTAACAATAAGATTAACCTAGATGGATCTAGTAATGTTTTTATAGCTTATCCTTCTGAAAAAAGCGTCTATAAGGATGAAGCCGATAGGGTAGTTGCTGGATCTTCTGGTATATTAATTAATGGCGGGATTCCGGGTAATGTATCCGGGGTTCTATATAATGCCAACAGTATACTGTACTTTAATGGATATCCCCTGAGTGTTAGCGGGCATCTTCATTCTGCAAGTGACATAACAAATTTCGCTAGCGGAGTTAGTGGGCTGTTGCCAGTAGTTTCTATCACTGGAGGATATGGAGTTGGTGTTACCAACACTAGCGGTAATCATACTATTTATTCAACTTTAACTACTGTTAGTGAATCTTACTCATTAGTCACAACAGTTTTTAATAGGAACGGATCTGTCCTACCAAAGTTCTCTGTCGTTTACATTAGCGGTGGACAGGGAGATCTACCAACAGTCACCCTTGCTTTAGCGAACGGGGAGCCAAAATCTAGTAAGACATTTGGAATTACAAAAGAAGAAATTCCCGCAATGAGCAGCGGTCATGTTGTTGTGTATGGAAATATCTATGGAATAGATACGGACCAATTCAACATAAATGCTCCTCATGGGGATGTTAATGGGCGTATTCTATATCTAAGCCCAACAGTGTCTGGCGGATTAACTATTGATAAGCCATATGTTCCGAATCATCTTGTATCTGTTGGCACCGTTATTAGAACTCACCAAAATGAAGGTGTATTTAATGTTCGCATACAAAATGGTTTTGAGTTAGAAGAACTACATAATGTTGCTACCACTGGTGCGGTTAGTGGACAGTTTTTAAAATATAACGGTGGGCTATGGAGAAATACAGGAATACTAAGTTCTGATATTAGCGACTTCTCATCTGCTGTTAGCGGTATTTCTCCGAATATTACAATTACGGGAGTTAGCGGCGTAGGAGTCAATAAGAGCGGAAATTCTTATACTATCTATACGACTGGAACGTTTGGATTAAGTCAAAGTCAAGTATTAAATTTACTTAATAGTGGCATTAATATTTATGTTATTGACGGAACCGGTAATTTTTCTTCCTTGTCTGTAAATGGAACTGGAGTGAGCCTTAGTGGACATACCCATACTAGTTCTCAGATTACTGACTTTAATACATCGGTCAATAGCCTAATTTCTGTTAAAAATGTAAGCGGTAGTGGTTATGTAAATGTAACTGCTACAACTGGGAATTATATAGTTTCTGTTAGCGGTTTACAACCTAGCGGAAACTATAGTTTGGTAGGTCATAATCATACCGCAAGCAATATAACAGATTTTAATACAGCGACGAGCGGACTTTTAACGCCATATGCTCTATTAAATAGTGGAAACTTTAATAGTCTATTTGTCACAGGAGTTCCGGTTAGTCTCAGCGGTCATACACACTCTAGTTCACAAATAACTGATTTTAATTCAGCAGTTAGTGGACTTCTTCCATTTACTGGAGTTGTTGGAAGCGGAAATGTCATTATAAGTTCTTCAAATAGAGTCCTGAATATTAGCACAAGCGGTCTTCAACCCAGTGGCAACTATAGCGTAAGCGGACATTCTCATACCGTTTCTGATATCTCTAATTTTGATAGCGGAGTAAGCGGATTATTACCAGTAAAGGATATCCTGCCCGGTACGAACGTAACCATAACTAGCAATAACGGAATTTATACGATTAATTCTTCCGGCGGCGGTAGTGGAGGAGGCAGCGTTTCTGTATCTGATCCAGGCTCTGGGAGATTACTAACGTCTGATGGAACAAGCTCTGGTATAATTGGTCAAAGTGATTTAACTTTTATCGATAATAGATTAACCGTGAATGGTGTTATAATAAATAACGGAAACAACTTATATATGTGGTCAAACTTTAGATAAAGGAAAATAATATGGCAGATAATCCAGCATTCGCTGTTTTTCCAGAAATTGGAAATGGTTTAGTAACGATTCTGAATAACAATAGGGACGGAATTTCAGGTTCTGGATATGTTCCGTTTGTTAGTGGTTCTATAGCTGGCACAAGAGTTGCAGAGATTGTTGTTCATGCAACAGGAACGACTGTTGCGGGATTGGCTAGAATCTATATTTCTGGGGTTGGAATAGTTGGTAATCCATTATTTGACGAAATAACTATTGCGGCAGCAACTCCTTCCGCGAGCGTTAAGGCCACAAGAATTAGTACTACTTATAATAATCTTGTGTTAATGAGTGGGCAAGTTTTAAGTGCCGCTAACAGTATAGGACCAACTCAGGGTTTTAACATCATAGCGTTCGGAGCGGACCTGTGAACAACGGAATAGTTTCTCAAAACTTAAGCTTGAATGATCCCTTTGGTAATCTTCCCAAAGGATTATTGGGCGTTCCAACCGTTATAAATACTCCCTATCATTTTCCCCCAAATACGGACTGGAGCGTTAATACAAATAATTTAGTCTTGGTTTTTGATACTAGATTAACGTTTTCTCGTTCTTTATATGGCACAATACAAGTTCCGTCAACAACTATTTATCTACAGATACGTACTCTCGCAACACAAAGAGCTATCATAGATTGGGGAGATGGATCAACCACAATTTTACAAGAGGCGGGTTTTTCTACCCAATCACACACTTATGCGTGTCACGGAGTTTATACTGTTCAAATTTCTAGTGTAACATCATTTGATTTTGGAACAAGTGCGAATCTTTTAGATACTAGAGCATTAATTAAGTGTAATTCATTTGGCAAGATTCCATTTGGGGCGATTTCCTTGACATTCACCTTTGCAGAAAATGTAAATTTGATAGATTGTCCAGAAACTATTCCAACTGGAATAACGAGTATGAACAATTTTTTTCGCAGATGCTCTAACTTTAATAATTCAAAAGTTAGTTACTGGAATACTAGTAATATAGTCGATATAAATAACGCATTTCTTGCGGCAACTAATTTTAATCAGCCATTATATTGGAATACTAGCAAAGTTACTAGTATGCAGAATACATTTAACTCTTGTGTTGTTTTTCAAGGACAAGGATTAGAAAACTGGGATGTGAGTGGTGTTACTAATATGGGTGATATGTTCATTAATTGTTCAAATTTTAATGCAAATTTAAGTTCATGGGATGTAAGAAGCCTAAGAACGTGTCCGACAATATTTTCTTCTTGTCCTTCTTTCATCGGGAGTGGACTGAGCAATTGGCAATTGAGGCCGGTAGGTACTATACAGAATATGTTCTCTAGTTGCACAAGATTAGGTAGCGGATTACCACTAACTCTGAGTAACTGGAATGTTACTGGAGTTACCAGCATGAATAGTTTGTTTAGTTTTTGTACGAATCTAACAAATTTAACCATAAGCGGATGGCGGGGGGCGAATGGATGTATTCATGATAATATGTTTGCCAATGCAAATATAAGTGGAAGTTATCTCCCTAATTGGGTATTTTCTAGTGGAAATAGTTGCAACAATTTATTTGGTGGTTGTAATATGGCAAATGTATCCGGTTTAAGTAGCTGGAATACTAGCGGTATAACTAATCCTAGATCTATGTTTGCGGGAGCGACGAACTTAAATTCTATAGACAGTATTTCAAATTGGGATACTAGAAATTTTACTGATACGAGAAGTATGTTTCAGACTAATTTTAATCAGAATCTTAGTGGGTGGAATGTTTCTAAGGTTACTACTATGGAGGCGATGTTTGCGTCTAATCCCGTGTTTGCCGGCAGCGGGCTAGAAAATTGGAATTTAGCAGGACTTAATGTTTCATCAGCTTTGAACTTATTCCTAGTCAATGGAGGAATACCATCTGGGCAATATGATTTAATACTCAATAGCTGGGCATCTAAAACAGGATTGTCTCAAAACGGAGTAGCAAATTGGTTTTCGCCAATGACTCCGAATTTTGGGAATAGTAAATTCACCGCGGCCGGCAGCGGGGCGAGAGAGGCTTTACGAGCATACGGTTGGGTTTTTTCAGACGGAGGCTTACAAACATGAGCAGTGAAATTAGAGCCGGCAATCAGAGAATATACTGGATAATTAGTAACGGTAATGGATATATCGATGGAGTTACCGATCCAAACTTAGTGACCACTGTTGGTTATGGAATGCATATTTATTGGCTTGGTATTGACTTTCAAGAATATCAGAATGCCTGTGTGATGGCGGGAATAGTCCCTAGTACTAGTCCAGATATTCCTACAACTAGCGATAACCCGATAATCCTTCAACCATTAATGTTAATAAATAATCTATCTCAAAAATTAGACGAATCCGCTGAACAAAAAGAAAAAATGGAAATTGTAATAACAGATATCGAAACTAAATTAGATAGAGTAAATAGCGTTATTCCCGGTCAGAGAATTAGTGCCAGACAGGCAAGATTATGGTTAATCCAAAATGGAGTATCTCTCGATGATATATATTCCGTGATAGATTCTATAGAAGATCAACTGATAAGAGAGTCTATAAAAGCGGAATGGGAATATGCTCCGTATATTGAGAGAAATCACGCATGGATAAGTCAATTAACTGTTGTTCTTGGTTTATCAGAAGAAGATCTTGATAGAGCATTCCAAGAAGCCTCGCTGTTATAAAAATGGATATATATGGAGTATACTAATATGGAAGAGACTTATGTTTTGTGAAGCACCAATTTGTGATTTGCCATTTTCTTCTTTTGTTTTTATAACTACCGTTACGGTTGAAGTTTTTAATTTCGACCTAGATATACAGCAATTAAGTAGTTTTGTTTTTGATATAAGTCAATATAATAATTTTACACTAGATATTAACAATTCAAATAATTTTATCGTATTTAAATAGGCTAAAATATGGCTAGCGAAATACATGTTGGTGATATTGGAACTCAGTTGATCATGACCGTTAAAGATAATGGTGAAATTGTAGACATTTCCAATGCATCATTATTACAGGTTATTATTAGAAAACCAGATGGACAATCATATACTAAAACAGGAACTTTATATACTAACGGTGTAGATGGTAAAATGTATTATTCATCTATTTCGGGCGATTTTAATGTGGCGGGAAATTATAAACTTCAAGGGAAGGTGACTTTGCCGGGTGGGATTTATTATACTAGTATTTCTGACTTTAAAGTGTATTGCAACCTATAAGGGGGTATTATGTCTTGGCAAGGCGAAATGACAACTATAGTGCGAACACTTATAAGTGACGTAGATCCGACAAACTATACATATTCTAATTCCCGACTAGAAACTTCAATTCTAGTTGCAGCACAGATTGTTCTAACAGAAGTTGATTTTGAGAATATCTATACTGTGGATGTTGAACAGTGTTATTTGCGTCCAGATCCAACTGATCCAACAACGGGATTATCAACGGTGAATAAGGACGATGCTTTCATTAATTTAGTTTCACTTAAAACAGCAGTAATAATTATGGGAAGCGAGATGAAAACATCCGCTCTTAGTGCATTAAAAGTTGTAGATGGTCCAAGTTCGATAGATTACACGGCTGTTGCAACAAATATAAAATACCTATATGAATACGCCCACAAGACTTACGAACAATTTAAATTTAATTATATTGCAGGAAATAACGCTGTTGGTAAAGCAATTCTTAGTCCATATTCTCCAGGCAGCAATGTCGTGGCTAGATATGGTAGTAGTACATTTAGACAATATCTCAGATAAGGATAATAAACATGCCTGACGTTATACAAAAAGTGATAAGTGCCAATGATTATAAAAATGGTTCAGTAGTAGTTTCTGTAGATAAACTTGGAGTAGTAACAAATCATACTATAAATCCAAAAATTAATCAGACTTCACAGATTCCAACACAAAGTGGCATTTTAGATAATAGATTTGATGACGTTAGATATTACAGTGGAGATACATCAGCATAATGCTTAAAATTCCAGACATTATAGGTATAAAATATGCAGAAGTAATGGATTCTTTTTTAGAATCCGATTTATACACTGTTCCTTGTCAGCTTGTTTATAATGAACAAATAGAAGTTATAGACAATCAGATGCCTCCAGTGAGGCAAAATAAAACGATGAATTTACAAGATATGCATCCAAGCAATGGTTTTAAAAGAGGTGATAAGTCTTTTAGAACAATCGAAACAACAGAAAATATTTCACTTCGAATGTATTGGGACAAAAAAGATTTTCAAAAATTTGGTCATATACAAGTTCAGGACGGAGTTGTAATGACAATCACAAAGTATGAAAATCTTGATAAATTTAATAAGGCAATAGCATTACTTGTATGTACAGATAAAACATCTCATCAAGAATGGCGTTTTATAAAATCAGCAGAACCAATTGTGCATGGATTAAATAATAATTATCTCATGGCATTTTGGAGGCGTGCATAGTGTTAATTGGTAATTTAACTATAACCGATACTAGTGTATTTGAAAAGGCCGCATTAGACTTTGCGACTAAGAATATCAAATTTACTGGAACTATATCAGACGATGTTAAATTTCAAATTGGTGTACTTATATTAAAAGCGTTAATGGATTCTCCAACCACACAAGAATTATTATCTGGTAAACTAAGGGATGACCTGGGTTTATTTGGAAATCTTGTTAATTCAACCATTGAGGCCATTGCTAAACACATTACAGATGGTATGGAAATAGAAGCACCAAAAAAGGGAAAAAAACTACCAACCATCAAACTTAAGTTTATGGCACAGGATGTCAATAAGATTATTAAAGTTCCGGGAGCGAGCTTTCAAAGCAAAGGTGGATCAGTTGATTGGCTAGAATGGCTATTAACCCGTGGAACTCAAATAATTATTTCAGATTATTGGATTTTCTCAGAGGCAGAGGGCAAAACTAGATCTGGCGGTAAAAAGGTAATGCAAAAAATATCTAAAACCCCAAGAGATCCGTTTCGTATTGACCCAAAACATGCTGGGACTGTTAAAGATAATTTTGTTACCAGGGCATTAGACTCAATAAAAGACGATATTTCTACACTTGTTATGTCATCAATGATGGGAACTAACTAATGGCAACATTAAAGGGTTTTAATACTTTTGGTGATGCTACTGTCACTACTCATTTACGAGAAAATCTGATTTCATTATTTGATTATGGACTAATTGAAAAATCGGCCTTTATTAATGTGGATATACCATCAACCGGATATTATGGCGGATTAGAACATAAACTTGCTTTAGTTGATGATCATAGATATCAGAGCGGTCAGGTTTGGGAGGGATTTCGATCTAATTGGGTTTGGGAAAGCGGAATGGGGGCTTTTACTAGCACAAACAATGCTTATCCTGGCGTTTCTGGCGTTTATGTAAACAATGTTTTTTATCCAACCTCTACAACAGGTACATATTCACATCATATAAACCATCAGCTTGGAAGAGTCATATTTAATAGCCCGATAGCTACAAACTCCTCTGTTACATGTAGATATAGTTATAAATATGTCAATGTAACAAAAGCTGATGGACTAGAATGGTTCAAACAAATTCAGCAAAATTCAGAAAGATCTGAAAATCCTAATTTTATTAATAATGAGGGAGAATGGGGGATGTTAGCAGATAATAGACTCCAACTTCCAGCTATTGGTATAGAGATAATCAATTATAGAAAAATGACTCCCTATGCCCTTGGTGGTGGACAGCATATTTTTACTGATTTTCTTTTTCATTGCGTGGCAGAGGATGTATATACAAGAGATCATTTAGTAGATATTATAACGCTGCAAAATCAAAAAGTTATGAAAACTTATGATTTAGATAAAATTGCGGCAGATAATGCTTTTCCACTTGATTATAGAGGCGTTCCAATATCTGGTGCCCTGTTGTATCCTGATCTTTTATCAAAATATGAGGGTAATTATATCCGCCTTATTGATTCAAGTATTGATGCAATATATCCACTTGGGACAAATGTTCATATAGGATCTGTTAAGGTAACAACAGAAACCGTACTTTTTGGTGTATAAACTATAAATCACCCCCTTTTTTTTTGGAGTAAACAAATGCCCAGAGCTACAAATAATAATAAAAGAGTATTTTATGCAACACAGGCTGTTGCTATTGGAGATATGGGTGCGACAACAGTTAAAGATAGCTGGCAGGCATCTACTGGAGGCACAGACTTTATTGGCACCGGAAATCTCATGATTGCACACGGACTCCAATCAATTGGTGTCACAACTAACTTTAATCTAGAACAAATTTTCGAACTTGGTCAGCTTTCTCTTTATGAGAACTATGAAGAAGTTCCCGATATTGAAGTTACTTTTGAAAAAGTTCTTGACGGTTATACATTAATGTATCATGCCGGAACTCCAAGTGCCGTAAGTCCAACACTTACTGGTCGTGCCAACGCAAGAACAGACGTTAGAATGGCTGTTGGTGTTGATACAAACGAATATATGGCAAGCGGTGTCAACTCTGGTGTTGCTGAACTATACTGCTCAGGTATGTATATTAGTTCAGTATCATATACTCTTGGAACTGATGGGAACTTTACTGAATCAACAACTTTTGTTGGCAACAATAAAGACTGGATTACAACAACAGGTACTGGCGGCGTATTAACAAGCGATGCCAACGGTGCGTTAGTTGCGGCATTAAGTACCGGTGTTTTTGGAAGCAATGCCCCAGGAAGTCCAAACAATAGCGTTCTAAGACGCAACAATCTTGTTATTGGATCTGGTTTCGTGGCATTAGGTTCTGGAACATTTAGAACAGAAGTTCCAAACCTACTTGACGGTGGAGCGGCGGGCACTCTTACAAACTCTAAGTATATTGGCTCAACATCTGGTCCATATATTCAATCTATTAGTATAAGTTGCGATCTTGGTCGTGAAAATATTCAACAGCTTGGTAAGAAGGGGCCATACTATCGTTATGTAAGTTTTCCCGTAGATGTTACATGCGATATTGAAGTAACTGCTACTGGTGGGGACAATGTTGATGCTCTAGAAGAAGGCGATCCTTCAACCGGCAAGAATCTATCAAATCATTCGATTCAGCTTGTACTATCAGACAGCACTGTTTTCCAGCTTGGAAAGAAAAATAAGCTTACAAGCGTATCTTATGGTGGTGGTGATGCCGGCGGTGGTAATGCAACAATTACATATAGTTTTACAAATTCTAATGACTTTGTTGTACTACATTCTGGCGACCCAATGGTTATGGCAACTAGTGCTTATTGGAAAGACTGGTTTGCATGATAGTGTTGGTATGAGGGGGGAAATATTTCCCCCCTCAATTGGACTTTCAGGACGGAAAATTGGAACATATAAACAGTTTAATATCGGGCATCTCTGTATTTAGACTAAGGAAGGAATATATCTACATTCGTCCATTTTCCGCAGAAGATAAAACTTTTGCGGATTTTTTTTCGCAAGAACAGTATGACGATGCATTAATAGATGGAGTATGGACCCAAAAAGATGCAGAAGATCATTTAATATCAATAGGATATCTATCTAAAACAAATGGGGAAGATATTAAAGAGATTGAAAAGAATATTGAAAATATGAAAGCGGATTACTTTAATCACTTTTATAATTCAACAACAAGACAATATATCAAAACAAATATCGAAAAACAATATCAGAGACATACTGAACTTTACAATAAACAATATATATTTTATGATAAAACTTGTGAGTATCTCAAACGTTATTCGTTTTTATCATACCTAATACAAAAAAATTCATTCTTTCAAAATGGAGATCTAGCATCTAATATAATACCAACTCAAATACTATATAATAAGTACATAGAGTGTATTAATGTCTTAAGCAGTTTAGCAAGAGATGTTGCCAAAAGTGATGAATGGAAAAACAAATGGTTTTCTTTAAAAGAAGGAGTATTTGAGAATAAACTATCTTCATTAACGGATGCCCAATTATCAGTTGTATCATGGTCTAACTATTATGACAGCGTTTATCAATCTATGGATAAACCATCGGATGAAATAATAGAAGATAATATAGCACTAGATGGATGGTCAATCGTTCAAAGAAGAAAGAGGGCGGAAGAAGATAAGAAGAGAAATGCCGAAAAGATGTTGCCCGAAAAAATGCAAAATGCGGGGGAAATATTCTTGCCGGCACGTAGCAAGAAAGAAGCGGAAGATGTTATGAGTCTAAATAACGGGGAAGGATTAGCGAGAATTAAATCATTGAAAAAGGATTTGAGGGAACGCGGCTCCGTTGAAGAGTCTCAACTAAGTAGTACCAGACGGGATTTGCAAATGCAGGCTTTACAAATGGCCTCAGAACATAGGAGATAAAAAATGGACAGGAAACAAGATATTATAAGCGAACGGTCTAAAACTAGACTAAAGAAAGAAATGAAAAAAAGAGTCCAAACTACGATGATAGGCTCTCTTTATAGTATTGAAAAATACTTCGGGTTTCTTTGGGGTGAAGGATCAGATAGAGAGCCTACCAAAGATCAACTTAGGATGAGGGATATTTTTGAAGAGATGAGGACAGAGATTCTAGATAAAGGTAATACCCAAATTAGGAATACCGATCTAGAAATTGAGAACTATGACGTTACATGGAATAAGTATCACATTAATTTACCAATAAGAAGAATCTGAGGAGGGAACATGTCTAAGAAAGAAGAAAAGCGTTTTACATTTGAGGATAAGGAATATGTTATCAGACCGGCTAATGCAACCGCTTCTGTAGAAGCACAAAAGGTCTATAACAAAACATTTAAGAAGGCTATCGAAGAGGGGGCTATTCTTAAGAAAAGTCTTGAAGACCATATGCGTCGTCAGGGTCTTTGGGATGATAGTAAACAGGAAGAGTATGAATCTCTTCTAAAGAAAAGTGCGGATATTGAATATAAGATTAAGAGCGGTTTCTATAAGAAAGCCTCTCAGCTAAGAGAAAAGGGGATTGAACTCAAGAGATTGCGTAATGACCTTTCTTCTTTACTGATGGTTCGTAATTCAATGGATTCAAATACCGCAGATGGTCAGGCGGATAATGAAAGATTTTTCTACTTAGTTACCGCTTGCGTGTTTGACTATGAAACACAAAAACCGGTGTATACATCGCTGGATGATTATCATGAGAAATCAGACACAGAATTAGCGATCAAGTGTGCTTCCGAGTTTGCTAACTACGCCTACGGTCTAGAAGAAAACTTTGAAGATACACTTATAGAAAATAAGCTTTTAAAGAAACTTGGTCTTCTTAATGATAAAGGTCAGCTTACGAACAAAGCCGGTCAGCGAGTAGATTTAGAGGGTAATCTTCTTAATGAAGACGGTGCAAGAATCGACAAGGACGGTAATCGTATTGACATTAATAATAATCCAATCATAGAAGATGATGTTATTGATACTCTAGATTTTGAGGACGATTTATCAGAAGATGTTGATGAAACAAAGGCGTCTAAGAAAAAGTCCCGTGCATCTTCAACTAAAAAAGATGTTGAAGAAGCCACAGAATAATGGGTAAATAAATGGCTTATAATCTTCCAATGCAGTTGAATTTGCAAGCACCAACTTCAACTAATATATCTAAAGTCAAGACCTCAATTGAAAATGGTCTTAAATATATCACAATTGGAAGTCCAACTAAGAAGAATCTTGCTGATATTAAAAAAGCTGTACAAGCAGCTAATATTGGTAATATTCAATTAAATATATCGCAACCAAACAAGTCCAGTATTAAAATAGCTAAACAAGCCCTAACTAGTGCTGGACTTGGCGATATAAAATTAAATATACAAGTACCCTCTAAGAAGAATATATCAGATACTAAAAAAGGTATTCAAAACAGTATAGGTGCCATTAAACTTATTTTAGATCCACCATCAAAAGCTAATTTAGCTGCAATACGTAGAGTTATTAGAGATGGTATTGGAACTTATAAAGTCATATTAGATCCCCCCTCTAATTCAAATCTTAATAAAGTTAAAAAAGCAATAAACTCTGCTGGTATTGGAAATATAAATGTCAAAGTTAGCACTACGGGTGCAAATAAAGCAACTTCTCAAGTTAATACTCTCACAAGCACTATCAATAAAGGAAGTGTTTCTGCGAATACATTTTTTGATACACTAGAAGGAAAAGCAAGAAGTTTTGCCGCCTATGCCGTTGTTAGTACTGCTATCTTAAAATTAAGCGGTGCCGTTTCAACAGCAACTAGAGATGCTATTGATTTTGAAAAAGAACTTATTAATATTTCTCAAACAACTGGCGATTCTATAAAACTAACGAAAGATTATTCTTCTTCTTTAGTTGATATATCAAAAGCTTATAATGTTACTCTACCTAAAACAGCACAGTTAGCACGAACTTTAGCACAAGCCGGTTATAACTTTAAAGATGCCGCCGAGGGTGCTGAAATTCTTGCTAAAACAAGTTTGCTGGCGGGTTTTGATAGCCTTACTGATACAACAGAAGGTTTTATTGCTGTTATGGCAACATTCGATATGAGTGTCACTAGAGCGGGACAAGTTCTTCAATCCATTAATAAACTATCTAAGGATTATGCGGTTGAATCAGGCGACTTAGTTGAAGCAATTAAACGCACTGGTGGTGCATTTTCTTCCGCTGGAGGTTCGGTAGAAGAATTACTATCATTAATTACAGCCGTTAGATCAACAACGCGAGAAAGTGCTGAAACTATTTCTACCGGTTTCAGAACAATTTTTGCTAGACTACAAAGACCAAAAACAATTGAATTTTTCGAACAGTTGGGAATTCAATTAGAAACTGCCGAAGGTCAATTTATTGGTCCATATCAGTCTATTCTTGCTATTAATCAGGGACTTCAAAGATTAAATATCACCGTTGGTAGTACAGATTTTGCTAGAGTAGTTGAAGAAATTGGTGGTATTCGCCAAATTTCAAAAGTTATTCCTTTATTAACACAGGCTGAAAAAGCTCAAGAGGCATTAGATAAAGCAAATAATGCTGGTGCTGATAGTATTAAAGATTTAGAAAAAGCACAACAGGGGCTTGGGTTTAGACTTGGTGCATTACAAAAAGAATTTGCTGCTTTAATTTCGGAGGTAGTAAATTCTAGTAGTTTTAAGTTTTTAGCAGATGTATTTATAAACCTTTCTAAAGCTATTCTTGGAGTCATAAGCAATCTTAAGTCTATACCAATTCTTCTTCCAGCCCTTAGTGTGGCTGGAACGTTTGCGGCAGGAAGGGCGGCGGGTCAGTTTTTACAAAGTCCAATTAGTGCCAATCAAAAACAAAGAAATACAGCTAGAACTAGTTTAAATCCAGTCTATCGCAATCAAAGGCGAGCCGCTAGACAAGCAGCTATCAGTGCTGCTAGTGGCGGCGGCGTAACGCCATCAGTTTCTCCATCTTTTTCTGGAGGTCCAAGAAGAAGTGAAAGTAAGTCAGATGACCTTTTTAGAGAAACTGGAAGAATAATAAATTCTATGGAGGATTTAGATTTTGAGTTTACTAATTTAGCCCGCCATCTTGGACCAATGGGCAAAGAAATTAAAAAACAATATGAAGTCGGAGAATATACTGGACCTCATGGGTATCTTGGAGTTGCTCGTACTGATGATAAGGGTAAAAAGTATGTAGAAATAAATTTTGGAAAAGGAGGGGCTGTAACTCTTGGACATGAGGTTGGACACGCTGTAGATCAAATACTAGCCAAAGGCAGTGGAAAACGACATGCTAGTGAAGTTGAAGGAACCCTTCAAGAAGTAATAGTAAAAGCATTGAAAACAAAAGTTGCAAAACATCTAAAAGAACAAGAGGGAGTTACTCCGGGATCTCATAGTGTAAATATAGAGGGTAAAAAAGTAGATTATTTTGAATATCGTATGAGAAACCAAGAAATTTTTGCAGATGCTTTTGCAAAATTAGATCCATTGATTCAAGGAATTGTTTCAAATACAACTGATGCAAAACAGGGTATGCAACAAATAGCAGAACTATTTATTAAATATCCAGATCGTTTTAAAAGCCTATATGCAAATATTGATGAAGATTTACATATCGTCCAGGCGGCAAAACAGCAGATTGCAAATAGAACATTAAAAGAAGCTAAAGAAGACTCTGCTAGACAAACTGGTGCATTAGGTGGAGATAGAGAAGAAATAAAAACAAAAGTAGGTTTATTAAGAGAGTCTGGACTTACAGTAAATAGTAGGTCTGCTAAACGTGCATTACAGACAGAAGGACAAAAACAATTAGGATCACAAATTAAAGAGGTTGCTAATAAACTAAAGGAATTAAAAGCCGCAGAAAAGAACTATGACGACTTAATAGATAAGCTTAAACAAGATTATAAAGAGGTTGCTGAAAAAAAACCAGCAACTAAATCAGAGGCTAAAGTTCAGACTAAACAGAAAAAAGATTTACAGAATCAATATCGTCAAGCAATACTTAATGCTAGAAAAACACGCGAATCTATTACTGAAAAACAACAGGAAAAGGAAAGTCTATCACAGCAATTTAAGACAAATAAACAAAATATAGAAAAAACAGCACAAGAGTCTTTTAAGACCGGTAAGTCTGGAGTTAAGAAAGCGATTGGTAATTTTACTAATAATGGTGGTGGATTTGGATATTTACAATTTGTTCAGACGGCTAAACAAGTACAGGATAGTTTAGATAAATTCAAAAATAAACTAAATGAAACAACAAAAAGCATTGTTTCTAGTATTGGTAAACTAAATATTACTTTTATAGCAGCCGCTACTTATGCACAATCGGTTGCGTCTGCAATGAAAGAATTTTTTGGAATAAATATTAATCAG